>Ga0206924_1005_pt1 | contig 90468 bp, 90 predicted proteins | sample Alteio_BWOrgHeat_61_FD_152947 | JGI IMG/M metagenome (GOLD analysis project Ga0206924, IMG submission 152947) | Enriched cells from forest soil in Barre Woods Harvard Forest LTER site, Petersham, Massachusetts, United States -... | ecosystem: Environmental > Terrestrial > Soil > Temperate forest >...
TCGCGATCCTGATTTTGTTCGCAGTCAGTTAGGAGAAGAGCGAAGCTCCTTGGAAGGATATTTATTTCCGGAAACATATAAATTCACGAAGTACACCGACTACAAAACTATACTGATGCAAATGGTGGCGCACTACAAGGCGGTCTACCAAGAGATCGAGGCTCAATCAGCACTTCCCGCCAGTGAGAACTGGAGTCGGCATAAAATCACTACATTGGCCAGTATCGTAGAAAAAGAAACTGGCGCTCCAGAAGAGCGGCCACTGATATCTTCAGTCTTCCACAATCGTTTGCACAAAGGCATGTTGCTGCAAACCGACCCCACAATCATCTACGGTAAAGCCATGGAAGCAGGAAAAATTGAAATCAATATCACTAGGGCTGACATCACAAGACCCACGGCCTACAACACCTACGTGATTCGCGGGTTGCCGCCAGGGCCCATCGCCAGTCCCGGCCGAGAAGCGCTGTTGGCGGCGGTTCACCCAGCCACGTCTAACTATTTATTCTTCGTCAGTCACAATGATGGCACTCACCAGTTTTCGGAGGACTATACCTCCCACTTGAAAGCGGTGACTAAATTTCAGTTAGATCCCAAAGCCCGCGCCGGTAGAAGTTGGCGTGAACTCAGCAAAAAGCTGGGCAAAACAAAGCCGGACGCCCCCGAACCCTCAAATTGAAATTAAAATTTTGAAATCGGGCTCCAAAATCACCAGATATCGGAAAAGCTGATTGATCGTCAAATCGTCGGTTTTGGCGCGGATCACGCGACTAACACACCCCTGTGATGTGCCAAGCAGCAAGGCCAACTCCTTATGGGTCCAACACCTGCGAATCGCGCTCTGACGAATCATTCCGCAGAGATAAATCATGGTTTGTTCCAACTGTGCCTCATGCCGAAATTCCAATTTAATTTTCTTGTATCCCATTTTCGGACTCCCGGACCGTTGTGGACAGGCCCTGGGTGTACTCACGGCCAATCTTTCCCAGTTCAGCAAAATCGATGCCGCTGTGAATTTAACTAGAGATCAAGTTCTCTATATTGTTTGCGGAGTGGAAAAAACTGAACTGAGCAACATTTAGTTTTTCAGGGCGTCGGGTGTGATCGTATCCAGCGAGCTGGTCATGTCGTTGAATTTGTAGATGTGCAATCGCGGCACCAGGTTTTCATCGAAACTAGGTGCAATGATCTCAAGGCCCTTGCTGTTTTCTACGTCTAGAAGTAGCAGATTGGTGGCGCTGCCTTTGTATTTAAATAGGCCGTCACGGCGTTCGGGTAGAATGGCCCGAGCTTTGAAAAAAGTTTTTCCAGATGCCGGATCGTTTTCGTAGACTTCAATATTGATGTTGTCTTGGTTTTTTACCTTCAAGACCGTGAAGGCACGGCCAGTGCCCAGAAGGTCGCCGCTGGCTTTGGCCAAAATCTCGCGTTTGTTGGGAAGCAGATGCTCACGGATCTGCTCGCGCCACTCGTCATTGAAATTAATCGCAGCTAGAGAGACGGAAATCGCCATCAAGGTTGAAAATAGAATCCAAAAACGCGATGATGCGGACATATTGCGATTCTACAGACCTTAGAGCGGAGATTTCAATGATTAGTGCAGAGGAAAGAGAAAACTTTTATAAGCTCGTCGAGTCAAGAAAGTCGATTCGCCAATTCAAGCCTGATATGCCACCGAAAGCCACCATCGAAAAAATTCTGAACGCCGGAATGCACGCTCCCAGTGGCAAGAATCGACAGAACTGGAGATTCTTCGTCGTCACCGGAAAAAAGCGCGAGGAGTATCTGAAATATTCGCAGAAATCTTGGCTGGGAATCAAAGATGTTTTGCAGCAGCGGCTGAAGCCTTCGTTGTATCAGTTCACTGAAAGGTTTTTCTACACCTTGGGCGATGCACCGGTGGTGGTTTTCTGTTACTCGCAGAACTCGCCGGAGGAAAAAGATCTTACTAGTATGGGAAGCGTTTATATGGCTGTGCAAAATATCAATCTGGCCTGCGTTGCTGAAGGACTTGGGTGCTGCACCATGGGGGCACCGTTAGAAATCAAAGATGAAGTGAATCAATTTCTGGGAGTGACTGACTTAGAGCTGCTCTGTGCAGTAGCGATTGGCTTCCCGGATCACGAACCCCCCAAGCCACTGCGGCAGTTGGAGGGGCGTGTGACTTGGTTTTAGTTATTAATTGTGATTAGCAATAGACCGCTGCCACCTTGGGTGGGACTACTCGAACTTCCGTTCCCACCAGTTCCAGCGCTCATTCCCGAACCATAGGTCGCATAGTTTGCGTCAGAGAAAGCCACCGCCGCATTGCCATTGGCTTGGGTCGTTCCACTCTGGGTGCCCGCATTGTATCCGGTATAAAAGCTAGATCCACCACCACCGCTACCACCGGTACCTGAACTTCCCGCACCGCCACCGCCGCCGCCGCTAATTCCGCCGCCTCCGCCCGCGCCGAAGCCCATTCCGGACATCCCGCCACCACTGCCACCTCTACCGTTGTAACCAAAATTGGCGGTCGAACCGGTTCCGGACATTCCAGGATTGCCGCCGCCGCCTGCGATGCCACCTCCGGCAAATGCTGCGGTAGCACCGCCGCCGGCGTTAATTCCATTACCAGTAAAACCGGGGTTACCGACAGAGACTCCGCCGCCGCCGCCTGAACCACCATAGGCACTAACTGTTTGCCCTCCGCCGCCACCGCCACCTGCAACGATCAACGGTTGAGCACTCACCATAAATAATAAAGCAGTTGCTCCGCCACCACTGGCTGCCGATGAGCCACCACCATTGTTGTAGCCATTGCCGCCGTTACTGTTTCCGCCTCCGCCGCCACCATTATTGGCAGCCGATCCTCCGGAACCGACCGCTGGCATGTAAATAATGTTCGGGTCGTGGACTGTGAATGTGGCCGTGGAATAACCGCCGGCGCCGCCGTTGGCTCCGGGATTTGAACCGCCTCCGCCGCCAGCTCCCCAAGCTTCGACGGTGAAAGTATGACAGCCCTGAGGAATTTGAAACCCGCCATTGCCGTTACTCGCATAAGCGAAAATAGTACCGACGGGACAAGCAGACAGGAGCGCCGGGGTGGACGAGGCTTGCATCTGCCAAAATCCGCTCGTGTTGGTGCAAACCAGTGTCAGGCTATCGTTTTTACTGTATGAGGTTTGTGAAGTCATCCCCACACCATCTTTAGACAGGAGATGGCCGGCGCTTGCTGTGACTGTCCATGGAAATGCGCCGCCGCCAATAAGAATTATGTGATCGCCCAGAGAGCATGCGCCCGGAAGAGTCACAGTCTGGGCGGCACCACCGTCCGTCAATAGGTATCCGGTTCGTACCACAGCAGCGACTGGCCCGGTTAGGCTGGACCATGCCATTGTCGCTGTTGTGCTTTGCATTGTTCCATCTGGAAATTTATAACCACCGGCCATGGACTGAATTGTTCCATTCACACTTAGCGTGCTTGCTGGCACTGTAGTTCCGATACCGACGTTTCCGCTGGAGAAAATCGTCTTACCCGCACCTTGAGGTGTCAGAGTAATATTGATATCCGTGTCGGAACCGGTTGCCTGAATCACCGGCGAAGTGCCAGTGGGGGCCCCTTTGACGGAGATATGATTCACTGTCAAAGGACCACCGTCCAGGACTGCGAACTGAGCCCCGTTTCCATTATAGGTCATCACGGCACCATTGCCAGAAGAGCTTAGGTTAAGTACTTGATTGGTGCCACCAGCAGTTACGGTCAATGCGCCATTGCCAGAGATTGCGGCGCCAACTCCTGTGATATTCTGCGAGCTCATCGCCAGAGCCCCTCCAGAAATGGTGGCTCCGCCGTTCATGGCGGTGGCACCGGCCACTGTTTCGGCGCCGGTGACCGATAAGGTAGGAAGTATTGTCGCTGGTGCCGACCATTGTGTCACGCCTGCGCCATTGGTGCTAAGCACATAGTTGTTGGAGCCAAGGCCAAGGGGAAAAGTAAACGTGGTGGGCGGTCCTGATGGTGCCATCAAAGTTACTGGTCCCGAGCCGGGCCCTGAAACGACGAAACCCGTATTTGGAGAGGCAGTGGCCGTCTGTGCTAGCACGGCATTCAGTGCCAACGGAGAAGCCGTGACAGCTACGGTTCCCATTGCCGTGCCATTGAGGGTGATTGCAACCACCCATTGAGCAGAGGCGCCGTTCACGGTGCAAGCTCCGCCGCTCATTGCGGGAGTGGTAAATCCGGGAATGAGCGTGTTTGACAAATTCAAAGCATTGACTAAGTTGGTCACCCCAGCTTGGGGGCTGCCGGTGCCCACTTGCAGCGAAAAATAACCATTGGCTGCAGCCAAAATATTGATGTTCTGGGTTTCGCTGTAAACATAACAGCCACTACCAGAGATATCTTCCAACCATAAAACGATGGTCTGTGGGCCTACTGCGGGAATACCACTCGATGCCAGATATCCGTTGACGCTAAATATAGAACTAGAAGGGCTTCCCACGGCCAATGCAGGTACTGCAAAGCTAAGAGATATCAATGGAACTAAAAATTTCCTTAGGATTGAAAAACTCATCGCACCACCTCCACGACCAGTGTGTATCCGCCATTGGCAAGGATTTGTTGCCCTTTTCCACTCACTTGTACCGTCATTGCATTTGCGCCGTTCACCAGAGTTGAGCGACTTCCGCCGACCTGAAAATAAGGGGGAGCCGTGGCCTGAATGCCACCAATGGCCTTAAGGCCGCTGACAGAAACCTTGGCATCACTACAGGCAATCAGAAAACTAGAAGCTATAAAGATCGCGGTTATTAGTTTCAACATACAGGCAATGTATCGGTCACCGCTGGACCAAAGTTGAAGGAATCTTGTTATGAGACGAATCAGTTCAAAAAAATGTCACGGTGATGTCAGTTTGAAACACCGTCACGAATTGTCTTGGAAGTGACCCCAGGATCACCGAGTTTCCTCCATAAAAAATCGCAGTTTTAAGCCACACTTTCATGTCAAAAACCCACAGACGAAAAATTCTTAGCCCGAATGCTGAACGATCGAAATCACGATTTGAATGATTTGAGCAGCCAACAGAATTAATGGCAAAATGCGCTCAAGTTTTTCAAACCAGTTCCGATAGGTACCACATCTTGTTTTTGACATGGTAAACTCCTCTCTTTAAGCGAGAGGAATCCGTTCCGGACGGCGATCCCAGGGTCGCCGTTCCCTTTTCAAGACCTGTACCGGCCCGGGGGTCTGCCAAAGCGGCTCCTGATGCCTTCAGCGACCGAAAATCGAATGATAAAAATCACACAAAACACTGATCTTTGAAACGCGGCCTTTTCTTTCAGGAATCAGCCTGTTAGAACCCGTGCTCGCATGCAAAATATCACCCGCTCGCTTTTAGAAAATCCGGTCCAAGCGTTGAAACAAAATCCCTTTGTTTTGGCGCCGATGGCCGGGATTACAGATCATGCCTTTCGCTCTTTTATGCGCGAGATGGGTGCGGGAGTCGTGATCAGCGAACTGGTTTCAGCCACCGGCCTTGAATACAAATCCAAGCGCACCGAATCGCTGATGAGTTTCGATGATTCACAGAGACCTGTCGGCCTACAGCTTTTTGGTGAAAAGCCTGAGCACGTGGCCCATGCCGCTCAATTTGTCGAGTCTAAGGGCGCAGACTTCGTTGACTTGAACTTCGGCTGTCCAGTTCCCAAAGTCGTGAAAAAAGGCGCGGGCTCTGCCATGCTGAAGGATCTGCCGGCGATGCGCACTCTTCTCAAAGCTGTGGTTGCCGCGGTGAAAATTCCGGTGACCATCAAAATCAGAACCGGCTGGGATCAGTCTTCGCGGAATGCGATCGAGGTGGTGAGATTGGCCGCCGATGAGGGCATCGCCTGGGTCGCGATTCATGGCCGCACTCGTGCTCAGGGCTATGAAGGACTGGCGGATTGGGAGTTCATCGGCAACGTCAAAGCTCACGCCACTCTTCCGATTTTGGGAAATGGCGATATCGTGACGGCCGAACAAGCCAATCGACGACTGACGGATTACGGTTTGGATGGGGTCATGATTGGTCGGGGAGCCCTCAAAAATCCCTTCATTTTCCAGGATTCTTTGGCCTTGCGAGGGGGCACCGCCCCGATTCCGGCCATCGATCGCGATCTAGAAGCCACTTTTTTACGCCTCCGACAGTACGTTGTGGCGCATTGTGAGCCCGTTCTGGTCGATATTCAGCTAAAGAAGTTTGCCGCCTGGTACTCAACCGGGTATTCTGGCGCCGCTCAATTTAGGAAAAGTATTTTTCAGGCCAAGTCGACAGAAGATATTTTGCAGACCGCCCTTATATTTTTTAAAACAATGAAACAAAACCAAAATGAGCTATCGATGAATCCATCCAACGATGGCTTTTTAATGGGAGGACATGGCTAATGCTATTTGACGCGAAAAAAATCCGAAATATCGCAATCATCGCGCACGTCGATCACGGAAAAACCACCTTGGTCGACTTTCTTCTGAAACAAGCCGGAACTTTCCGCGACAATGAACACGTCGACGATCGTCTGATGGATTCCATGGACCTTGAAAAGGAGCGCGGAATCACGATTGCTGCGAAGAACGCTTCGTTCATGTACAAAGATTATAAAATCAACATCGTCGATACTCCGGGACATAGCGATTTCGGCGGCGAAGTCGAACGTATTTTGAACATGGTGGATGGCGCAATCTTGCTGGTGGATGCTTCCGAGGGACCACTTCCGCAAACGCGTTTCGTTTTGAAAAAAGCGTTAGAACAAAATCTGAAGGTCATCGTCTGCATTAACAAGATCGATCGTCCAGATTCCCGTATTCAAGAAGTCTTGAATGAGATTTTCGATCTGATGATCGATTTGGATGCTTCGGAATCGCAAGTTGAGTTTGTTCCTGTTTATGCCGTGGCCCGTGAAGGCTGGGCGACTTTGGACCCGAATGTTAAGACCACCAACTTGAATGCGCTCTACGAAAAAATCATCAACGAGGTTCCGCCTCCTAAAATTGCAGAGAACGAGCCTTTGCAGCTGATGATCTCCAATTTGTCCTACAACACTTTCGTGGGTCGATTGGGTATCGGTCGTATGCGCGCCGGAAAAATCCGCGTGGGTGACGAAGTTCTTTGCGTGCAAGAAAAAACTAGCAAGAAAGTCAAAGTCTCTGCATTGTTCCAGTACCAAGTGAATCAGCAGGTTCCGGTTCAAGAGGCCGGTGCTGGTGACATCGTCATCGTGGCTGGTCTCGAGGATTTCGGTATCGGCGATACGATCACTGATCCATTGGATCCAAAACCACTGCCACGCATTCGTGTGGAAGAGCCCACGGTCGGAATGATTTTTTCTGTCAACGATGGTGCCTATGGTGGTCGTGATGGGAAAAAAGTCACTTCACGCACGATTCTAGAGCGTCTTGAAAAGGAAATGCTTCACAACGTGGCATTGCGCCTAGAAAAAACCAACACCAATGAGTCTTTTAAAGTCGTTGGTCGTGGAGAACTGCAACTGGCCGTTCTGATCGAGCAAATGCGCCGAGAAGGATTTGAACTCTGCGTTTCTAAACCTCAGGTTATTTTTAAAAACGTCGACGGCAAGAAACAAGAACCGTTCGAGATCGCTATCGTCGATATCGAAGACGCTTACACGGGCATTGTGAGCGAAAAAATGGGCATCCGAAAAGGCGTCATGATGAATATGAACAATAAGGGTTCAGGGCGTACTCGCTTGGAATTCCGTGTGCCGTCGCGTGGTTTGATTGGTTATCGTTCGGAATTCTTGACGGACACTCGCGGAACTGGACTTCTCAACACTCAGTTTGACGGATGGGATGACTATCGTGGAGAGATCAGCTCTCGCAACACCGGTGCCATGATCAGTGATCGCCAAGGCGTGACGACAGCGTACGCAATCTGGAAATTGCAAGAGCGCGGCCGCATGTTTGTTCATCCAGTGGCTGAAGTCTACAACGGCATGATTGTCGGAGAGCACGCCAAAGAAAACGATTTAGAAGTGAACATTTGCCGAGAGAAAAAATTAACCAACGTTCGAACTTCAAGTGCTGATGAGGCGATTCGCTTAGTGCCGGTGAAGCCACTGACCTTGGAACAAGCCATGGAATGGATTCATGATGAGGAACTGATTGAAGTGACCCCAAACCACATCCGCTTGCGCTGTCGGGCTTTGGATCCGCACAAACGCAACCGCTCTCGCGTAGATAAGATCAACGACGATTGAAAACCGTTATAGAAGCCAAAGGCCTGATTAAAAGATACGCCGACAAAAATGTGGTCGACGGAGTGGACTTCGAAGTCCACCAGGGTGAAATCTTTGGTTTGCTTGGCCCCAACGGGGCGGGTAAGTCTTCGATCATGAAAATGATGTATGCCTCGTCGACGATCACTGCGGGGGAACTTTTCATCATCGGTCTTAACGCCAAGAAAAATTTCCGTGAAATTAAAGCGCGTGTGGGCGTGGTTCCACAGGATGACGGTTTGGACGAAGAGTTCACAGTCATCGAAAATCTCATGCTGTATGCGGGCTACCAGTTGATCGATAAAGACGTGGCCAAACGTCGTGCTGAGGATCTGTTGCGACTGATGCGCTTGGATGAACACCGTGACAAGTTCATTCCGCAGCTCAGCGGTGGATTGCGCCGAAGGCTGGCCTTGGCTCGCGGAATGATGAACAATCCCGAAGTTTTGTTTTTAGATGAACCCACCGCGGGTCTGGATCCCGACGTCCGCGTGTGGATTTGGGAGTTCCTAGAAAAAATCCGGGCTGAAATGGGAACAGTTATACTGACCACGCACTACATGGAAGAGGCCGAGCGTCTTTGTGACCGAGTCGCCATTATGGAAAAAGGAAAAATTCTGGCTCTGGGTACTCCGGCCTATTTGATCGCCTCGAAAATTGGCGTCGAAGTGGTAGAGCTGCAAGTGGAACAGAAAGATCTGATCTATTATCTTGAGCGCTTACGGGAAAACAAATTTCGTTATCAAGTGATGGGTCGTTCGATCAATGTGCATTTGGATCAAGATCAGAAAAGCCAAGATGTTCTCGGTGTTGTGCATAGCAAGCAGGTCACCATTCGTCGGCCGAATTTGAATGATGTGTTTTTACGGCTGGCGGGTCATGACCTTCGAGGGGAGCCTCTCTAATGCTAAAGCCGATGAGATGGAATGAGCCCCGCACTGAAAAAATCACATTGAACCGTCAGGCCGGCTTGGTCTATCAGGTGTGGAATCGCAATTTTCTGCAGTTCAAACGCTCGTGGATGCTGTCGCTTCTATGGATTGTGATCGAGCCCCTATTCACCCTGGGAGCTGTAGGGTATGGCCTGGGATCTTTTGTCGCCACAATGGACGGAATGTCTTATTTAGAATTTTTCTTTCCTGCACTTTTGTGCACGAGCTCCATGTTTGTCGCCTATTTCGTTTCCACTTACGACAATTTTTCTAAGCTCACATTCCAGCGTCTGTTTGCCACTCAAATAACCACTGCGATAGAGCCCCATGAAATCGTGCTAGGTGAAGTGCTTTGGGGCGCCACAAAGGGGACCATCAGCGCCATGGGAGTTTCTCTGGTCGCTAGCATGTTTGGCCTCATCGAAACTTGGCGAATTATTCCGGCTCTGGGTGTCGTGGCGATTTCCTGCTTGTTTTTTTCTTGCTTCGGAATGCTGATCACCACCTTCGTGCGTAACTATGATCAGATCATCTATCCGAGCTCTGGACTGATTATTCCGATGTCTCTGTTTAGCGGCACGTATTTTCCCATCAACCACTTGCCTTACGGATTGAAATACTTGGCCTATATTTTTCCACTGACCCATGCTGTAAGGATGGTGCGCGGCATTTTGGTCACGGGATTTGATGTATGGATGATTTTCAATTTGGCGTATTTACTGCTACTCATTTATCTGTTGGTAAAATGGTGCTCAGTTCGCCTGGCCGACAAGGTCTTAAACTAATCGTCCTCGGGCTCCGCAGTTTCTTCTTCTGCATTCAATTCTTGAGTCAGGGCGTCTTCCGGCTGATCATTTCGGTGCAAAAAGTCGGTCAGGTCTGCTTTTGCAGAGTCATGCTCCACTTCGGTGATGCGCTGATAGAGAAACAGATTGTCAACAATCTGGGCCAGACGCATTTTCGCAAATGGGGTCAGCTCATGATGAATAAAACTGACAGAATATTTTTCTGGACTGGGTAAAAGGAAAGTCAAGAATGCGGACTCTACCACCGAGAGTTGCGAGGGCATCTTATGGAAATAATATTCTGCCGCCGCTTTGACTCCGAATATGTTTTTCCCCAAATGCACGACGTTCAAATATTTTTCCAAAATTTCTTTTTTGCTGAGCACTTTTTCCAGGCGAATGGTGATGATGGCCTCTTTCAGTTTGCGCAACATCGTCTTTTCTTCGGTCAAAAATAAATTCTTCGCCAGTTGTTGCGTGATGGTCGAGCCACCTCGCTTATATTCGCCCGTTTTAATATTTTTCTCTACACTGCGTTTCATTTCTTCGAAGTCAAACCCCTGATGGGTCCAAAAAGAAGAGTCCTCTGTCAGCACCACGGCCTTTTGTAGGTTGGTCGAAACTTCTGAAAGGCGAACATAGTTGGCTGATTTTGGGCACAACTCTAGCTGATACATTTTGGTGACGATGCATCCACGGATTTCTTGAATGGTTGGAAAGGATGAAATCACCGAAGCCACGATCAGCAGTGCGCCAGTGGCTAGCACCATGATCACGATTAAAAATAGTTTTGCCGTGCGACCCAAGACCTTCATCCTCTATGACTTTTGCAACAAGCCTTGTTCGCGAATCCAGCCGACACTTTGCTCGATGGAATATTCGGCGGGTTTGGGATTGAATCCCAACTCCCTTTTGGCTTTAGAGTTGTCAAACCAGTGATACATCGTCGACGTCCAGGCATTTTCACGACTGATGGGGCTTTTCAAACCGAAGCGACCAACAAGATCCCCCACTGTTCCGATCGTATGAATGGCCACCGACGGCAGCCAATGTTTGGGAGGTTCGGCTCCTGCGGCCTTGGCCACCAGCGAAAACAACTGGCGTATAGTCAAGTTGTCGCCGGATAAAATATAACGTTCGCCGGTCTTTCCTTTTTTCCAAGCAGTGATCAGTGCTTCGATGACGGCTTCGATATTGACCACGCTGACGCCACCGGAAGTATAAAATGGAAATTTTCCCTGGGCGACCTGCAGCTGAGTTTTGCGACTGCCTTTGCGCGCATCCCCGGCTCCGTAGATCGTGCTAGGGTTAAGTATGACGGCATCAAGGCCCCGCTGTTTAACTGCCGCAGAAACCAAAAGTTCGGCTTTGTGTTTGGTTTCGAAGTATCCCAGATCCAATTGATGAATATTGTACGGAGAATCCTCCGTTAAAATATCTTTGGGTGAAAAGCCAGCACCGATGGCGCAAACTGAACTCATATAAATCAGGCGAGGTATTTTTTCTGACAGACAAGCTTCGATGACATTCTTCGTCCCACCGACATTGATCCGCTCCATTTGCGGACGATCTGAGGTTCGATAAGCGATCAAGCCGGCCAAATGAAAAACGGCATCAGCTCCTTGGAAAGAAGCCTTCAGCGATGACAAATCAGTGACATCACCGAAATCAAATGCGCATTGCGCACCATTCAGCTCTGAAAGGTCACTGGACTTGCGAACCAAGGCGTGGACCTCATGTCCTTGCTGAAGCAGGGCTCGTACCAACCAGCTTCCGACAAATCCATTGGATCCAGTGACAACCACTTTGGCCATTTTGCTCCTTCACGTTCTAAACATTGATCGCTTTTGAATCTAGGTACAACTGGTACGAAAGTCCAGGATCACGTAAGGCCTCGGTACCATCGACTCAGCGAATGTGGCAGAATGAATGCACTTGAGGGGATTGAAAAGATGGAAATGACTTCGTTTTTAGGATTGGCTCTGGGCATCGGTGGAATTCTCTTAGGGAATATTATCGAGGGTGGACATGTTAGCTCGCTGCTTCAGTTCGCAGCCGCCGTGATCGTTTTGACAGGAACACTGGGCGCCGTGGTGGCGTCATCGCGAAAAAGGGATTTGCAGCTGGCCGTCGAACTGATGAAAAGTGCCTTCCGCAAATCTTCGAGCGCAAGAAATGAATCCTCCATGGCCGAGCTGATCGACTGCGCCAGACTAGCGCGAAAGGAATCTGTTCTAGCCATTGAGCCCCGCATCGCCAAATTTCAAGATCCGTTCATGCAAGGAGTGATGAAGGCAGTGATCGATGGCCTCGATACGAAAGTGGTCCGAGAGATCTTCGAACAAGAAATCACGTTGGAAGAAGAAAACCTCAACGCCGGTGCAAAAGTGTGGGCCGATGCCGGAGGATTCTCCCCCACGGTAGGAATTATTGGCGCAGTGCTGGGCCTAATCCATGTGATGAGCAATCTGGCCGACACCAGCAAACTGGGCGCGGGCATCGCAGTGGCGTTTGTCGCCACAGTTTACGGAGTGGGTTTCGCCAACTTAGTCTTCATTCCCATCTCTAACAAAATAAAAAAGAAAATTTCCGAAACCATTCGCGAACGCGAAATGGTCTTAGAGGGTGGCCTGGCGATATTGGCGGGCCTCTCCCCCATCATGGTGGAAATTAAACTGAAACCCTACATCGAGAAATCCAATTAATGGCCAGAAGAAAAAAGACCGAAGAGCATGAAAATCATGAACGCTGGTTGGTCTCCTACGCCGACTTCATCACTTTGCTCTTTGCATTCTTCGTCGTCTTGTACGCCACGTCCAACCGCAACGAGGAAAAAGAAAAAGAGTTCCAGGAATCCATTCGCCACTACATGAAAATATTCGCCACAGTGGCGGGCCCCGCAGGTTCCGATGCCACAGGCGCCGGTTCTTCCGGAGCCGTGTTCGATAGCATCGACACCGTCAAGAAAACGGTCAATCTGCGCTATGAATTGCAAAGAGAACTGCAAAAGATCATCGAGTCTCGGCTGTCCGAAAAGGAACGAAGAGAGCTGGTTCCCGAAGTGAAATCCGATGCGCACGGAGTCCGGATTGTGCTGTCGGCGACTGCTTTTTTTCCGACAGGCTCTGCGAAAATGCGGCTACCGGCTACTAAAGCACTTGGCTCTTTTGCAGATGTTTTGAAAACGGTGCCCTATAGACTTGTCGTTGAAGGATACACGGATAATCAACCAGTCTTGGGTGGACAATACGAATCCAACTGGGAGCTAGCCGGTGCCCGGGCAGCATCAATCGTCCGATTTCTATCCAGAGTTCACGGAGTTGAAGCTCACAAGATGTCAGCGGTATCTTTCGCGGATCAGCGGCCTGTGGCTTCCAATGACACAGAAGAAAATCGCAGCAAAAACCGCCGCATGGAAATTCTAATTTCTACAGATCGAGAAAATGAGGACTGATTCCGGTGTATCAAAACACCACTCAGAAAGCTGCTGCCCTCAAGGACATCAACTTTCTGAGGTGGCCCCGGACGGGGTGCGGACTATTTCTGAATCGTCAATTTTTTGATGATGATGTCTTCCAGAGGTTTATTATCTGGAGTCGTTTTTGCCACAGCGATTTGGTTGACCACGTCCATGCCTTCGGTGACTTCGCCGAAAATGGCATGTTTGCCGTCCAACCATGGAGTTGCGGCCACCGTGACAAAGAATTGGCTGCCATTGGTGTTCGGACCTGCGTTGGCCATAGAAAGCATTCCTGGTTTGGTGTGTTTCAAGCCTTCACCGAACTCATCCGCGAATTGGTAGCCTGGGCCGCCGGTTCCGTTGCCGCGGGGGTCTCCACCTTGGATCATGAAATTAGGGATCACTCGGTGAAATTTTAAGCCGTCGTAGAATGGTTTTTTAACTTTTTTGCCGGTCGCAGGATCGGTCCATTCTTTCGTGCCCTCGGCCAGACCTACAAAGTTTTCCACTGTTTTTGGTGCCTTGTCGGCGAAGAGTTTTACTTTGAAAGTTCCTTTGTTGGTTTCGAAAACAGCGATCATGTCTTTCTTTCCTTTGTGTTTAGTTGGTTTCGGAGCCAGATCTGCTTGTCCACGAAAACTGAACAAGACGATGACGGAGGCCGCTAAATAGATCCAGACGATTTTTAACAAACTTCTTCGATCGATACTATTCACGAATGGCAACTCCTGTTAAGAATGTGTGAGCGAAGAATTAATCGTTGCACACCAGGAGGTCAAGGGAGCGATGCGGCACGCCGCTGTTCACTCGATATTCACTGACCATTTGGGCTTAAAATAGTTGTGGGAATCATTGGTGATTCGGCGCTCGTCAGAACCATCTAAATTGGAGATATAAATCTGACTGCTGCCGCTGCGATCGCTCGAATACATCAGTAGTCGTCCGTCAGCGGAAAATACCGGATCTTCATTCATGGCCCAATGACCGTTGGGCTTTTTCGCCGAAGTGATGCGGACCATATCTGAGCCATCAACATTCATGGTGAACACATCGAAGTGATCCGTTTCCCATCCCGCAAAAGTGATTTTTTTCCCGTCGGGCGAAAATGCAGGAGTTGAATTGTAATGACCAGCAAAGGTCAGGCGTTTGATATTTCCGCCCTCAGCATCCATGGTATAGATCATTGGCTGACCGCTGCGATCAGAGGAAAAGGCGATCTTTTTTCCATCGGGTGAATAAGTGGGTTCGATATTCATTGCCCCGTGCGGGCCATTGGTGAGTCTTGCCACCATGGCTCCGTCAGTGTCGATTTTATAAACGTCCGGATTTCCATTTTGTGACAAGGTCAAAAGCAACGATTGACCATCTGGCGCGAAAGCAGAGCCCGAGTTCAAACCCTGACGATATGAAACCAGCCAGCGCTTGCCGGTAAGAAGCTCGTACAAAAACAAATCCGCGTTTCTAGTTTTAGTGCGCGTTCGCTGCACAAAAGCGGTGTAGGAAATTTTTGTTCCATCGGGCGACCAGCTGGGGGAAAGTGCCACTGACTTGTGGTTCGTGATTTTTTGTATTTCAGTGCCGTCCCAATCCATCACATAAATTTCACGGAAATTATTGCCCGAGCGATCGCTGGCGACGACCACCTTGGATAGAAAAACGCCTTTTTTTCCAGTGAGCGCTTCCAGCAGATCGTTGCTAAACGTGTGCGCGATTCGGCGCAGGCTGCTCAGGTTGCCACGATATTTTTTGGCCAGAACTACAGTGGCCCGGGGCACATGATAGGTCAAAATTTCTAGAGATAAATCATTGCCCGAAACAGTGTACGAAGCACGAATTAGAAACTCGGCGCCAATCTGTTTCCAGTTTTCGAATTTGAAACCGTTGGGATCGTTGGGAAAGGGGCGAATGCCTTTTTTGGAAACATCTTCCAGAAACGCGGTGGGATTGATGAACTGGAAATAGGACGAAACGGTTAGGTCATTTTGAATCACGCGAAAAAGATCGGCACCCACACTCTGAAAATTGGTGGTGTAGGCCGGGTTTCCGGTAAATTGAAATGCTGGCAGAGCCACCAAACTTTTCTTAGTATGGGCGTCGCCCATTTTAATGTAAATTTGCGAGGGACTGGACGCAGCCGCCGCGGCGGTCGGCGCTGGTGCCGCGACTGGCGTTTTGGCTTCCTCTGCTCGCGCGATAAAGCCAATCAACAATGAAAATACCAATCCAATTTTTAGAGTGTTATTCACGACTCCTCCGTCTCTCTTTAGTAAAGCAAAAACTAATCCGGGAATCCAACTAGAATTCCCTCTTGACCGATAATTTTAGCCAATTTTTCAGGAGGCGCCGCCACGGGCGAAGCCTTTCTCAGGGCCTCCATAATATTTTCGTCGTAGCTAGGATTGCCGCTGGACTTGATCAGCTGTTTGAAGATCAGATTGCCGTGCTGGTCGAAACGGGCCAGCACTTGCGCTTTCAGATTTTTCTGCGCCAACCACTCTGGCAAATCCCAGCTATCGTAAATTTTTCTCTTCACCTCGGCGATGTAGTTATCATGGTCGATTTTGCTCAGCCCATGAAGTTCAGTGCCCGAAGACAGTTGGTTTCCTTTGAAGACTTTGGCGGCCGCTTTGATTCGCTGTTCGGCCTCGAGCTGTTTTCGAATTTTATCCATGACTTCCATTTCGCGAAGCTTTTTCATGGCATCTTTTTCTTTGGCGCGCGATTTTTCCAAATTGATCGAATCATTCACCTTCGGAAGCTCTTTGGGAGGAGTTTTCACTGCCACCGGCGGCGGCTTTGTGACCGGTGTCGGGGGTGCCGCCTGTTCCGCTGGAGGAAGCTTGTCCGGAAGTGCCACCAGATCCACTCGAATGGCGTTTTCATAGACCAGGGGCTCGCCCGTAAAAAAAATATTTTTGACTGTGACGGAAAGAAAAAATAAAGCGTGAATGGAAACAGAAACCCAAATCGCCTTGCGGAAGATTTCACCGGTCTTATCTTGCAGAGGTGACGGAGCTGCCTCCAGCTCATTCATCGTTAAATTCATGGGCCCTTCGGTATTGTGATCAATCCGATGTTAAAGATTCCGGCGGCACGAACATCGGCCATGACCTCGGCGACAAAACCATAGTCCACTTTTTTGTCCGCCTGAATATAGATCTGCTTATTTTTTCGAGTTTCAAAAATAGCCTTCAGTTTGTCGCTGAGGCCCTCTTTGGCTAGGTCGGCAGTGCCTGATTTCAATTTCTCGTCGGCAGTGATCACCAGAACGAAGGGCTCATCGTTGAGGCTCACGCCCGAAGACGACGTTTTTGGAAGGTCGACTTCGATCCCTTGTTGCATCAACGGTGCGGTCACCATGAACATGATCAATAGCACCAGCATCACATCCACCAAAGGAGTGATGTTGATTTCACTAACCACCATGCGACTTTTGCCGCTGGAACCACCGCTCATACCCATAGTTTACGACTCTTTAAAAAAATTGCGTTTAGTGATGTTCAAAAAATCGCTGGAAAATGTATTCAATTCCAACTCTTCTTTGCGAACTTTAGCGACAAAATTATTATACAGGACAACGGCTGGAATCGCAGCGGCAAGGCCAATCGCGGTGGCGATCAGAGCTTCGGAAATTCCCGGTGCTACAACCGCAAGACTGGCAGAGCCCATGGTGCCAATTTTATGAAACGAACCCATGATGCCCCACACGGTTCCGAACAGTCCGATGAAAGGTCCGGTGCTTCCTGTGGTGGCCAGCAAAGTCAGACGGGACTCCATGGCGGCCATCTCTAGATCAATGGATTTTCGCAAGGTTCGTTCCAGGTTGTCGATGCCGCTCAATTGCATGATGGTTTGTTCGTTGCCACTGGCGGACTCTGCCAATTTTTGCATTTCTAAGAATCCTGCCTTAAAAACCCGGGCGATGTTGCTGCCACGATAATCATCGAGGCTTTCAAACAGGGAATCTAACGAGGTCGACTTCCAGAAATGCGCTAGAAAACGACTGTTGGAAGCATCAAGATCACGAAATTGTTTGTACTTAGTGAAACCAACAGCCCAGCAAAAAACGGATAAGCTGACCAAAATCAGTAAAGTGATTTGCACCACGATGCTGGCTTGAGTGATCGCCTCAAACGCGCTGGTGTTGACACCAAGAACTCCATTAGAAATAGCGGGTATGTTTGCCATATTATCAGAGGCTAATCGGCTTTAGCGGATTGAGCAACCCAACCCTAGTGCTGCATTGTCTCAAGAAGCGTTTTGTTAGTGATGAAGACACCATCAGCACCAAGACTTTGGGCTAGATGCAATTCGCTCAGATCCATCAGGGGGCCAATGATCAAATATTTTTGTCGGCGATGAATTTCACGGGCCAACAGTTCATTCACCAAAGGCACTGATTTCCATTTCAGTGGCGTTATAAAAGCGTCTCCGTGAAAAGGGGCGGCACTGAGAAGTCCTCCAGGCCACGGGGCCATTCCTTGATAGGAGTTCAAGCGCAGACGATCACTTTGGCTAGAGCCAAATGGAAGATTGGCCAAAGATTCTTTCGTCGATCGCAAAATGATGTCGTACTCACTTTGCAAGAGTATTGGGGACTGATCCAAGTAAGCCGGCAGAAATTCGGCCAGTTCGCGATCGATGTCTTCAACATTGGATTTGATATTTAAAATAATGCGTCGACCTTTCCACTCCTTCAGCACTTCCACCAAATTTGTTGCACTATCTATTTTGTCGACCACGAGTGTGCCATGCGAATCCCTGAAGACATCGACCCAGGCAATCCACTGTGGATGGTCCTTCAGCTCTTGAGAGAAATCGTGAGGCACTGCGACCCAGGGGGTGGGAACACTGAAAAAAGGGTGATCGTACTTGGGATAGACCTGGCCTATCCCCCAGAAATAGATAGCGCCTAGGCTCATAAGAATCACGACCGTCGTACCAAGAAGAATGCCTAGAAAGCGCAGTTAAAACCTCCATTTATGCGGGCTGAACGGTGGCCATCCTATGCTGGCCGGGGGGCTTTGACAAATAGGTCTAAAAATAACCTATTTCATGGACTTTCATTTCGCTTTCAATTAAACCTATCAAGATTTCTTAATAAACTCGCTTAGGCAAGGTCTCTGCATGCAGAAGGTGAACCGAAAACTGGAATACTCGCTCATGGCGCTCAAGCATATGAGTCAAAAAATGCCCGGAAAGCTAACCACAGCGAAGGAAGTCTCTGAATCTTATCAGGCTCCTTTTGATGCCACAGCCCGGGTGATGCAGTTGATGGCGCAGCGGGGATGGCTGAAATCAGAGCAAGGTGCCTTCGGCGGCTATCAGATCACCAAAGATCTTTCACGTCTGACACTTTTGGATCTGATGAATGTCATTCAGGGCCCCACCAAAATAGCGAAATGCCTGCATAAGGCAGAGCCCTGCGAAATTCAAAACAGCTGCAACATCATTTCCCCGATTCAAACTTTGAACACGCGACTGAATGACTTCTATCGAAGCCTAACGATTCGCGATGTCCTTTTTACTTCGCAGAAAAACTCACCGGGACCGTCCCATGAGTGACGTAAAAAAAATGGTCGAAGAGGGCTACAAATATGGCTTCGTCACAGAGATCGAAACCGAACAAGTGGCGAAAGGTCTGAACGAAGATATTATTCGTCTGATTTCTCAGAAAAAAAACGAGCCACAGTGGATGTTGGATTATCGACTGAAGGCTTTCAAACATTGGCTGACCCTGGAAGAGCCCCACTGGGCCCACGTCAGTTACAATAAGATCGACTATCAAGATTTAAGATATTATTCAGCTCCTAAAAATAAAGCCGAAAAGAAAAATCTAGAGGATTTAGATCCTGAGCTTCTGAAAACTTTCGAAAGACTAGGAATTCCCCTACAAGAGCAGAAACGGATTTCAGGCGTTGCTGTGGACGTGGTGTTTGACTCGGTTTCTATTGGACAAACGCACACAGAAGTTTTGGAAAAAGCGGGCGTGGTTTTCTGCTCCATTTCAGAGGCCATTCAGAAACATCCAGAACTTGTGAAAAAATATTTGGGCTCTGTCGTGCCAATCACTGACAACTTTTATGCGGCATTGAACGCTGCAGTTTTCACGGACGGTAGCTTTTGTTACATTCCGAAGGGAACTCGCTGTCCTATGGATTTGTCGACTTACTTCCGTATCAATGCCTCTGAAACGGGCCAGTTTGAAAGAACTCTTTTGATCGCAGACGAAGGAAGCTACGTTAACTATCTGGAAGGTTGCACGGCCCCGCAACGGGACGAAAATCAACTTCACGCCGCCGTGGTAGAGCTCATCGCGATGGATGATGCAGAGATTAAATATTCCACAGTACAGAACTGGTACACGGGTGATAAAAATGGCCGTGGTGGAATCTATAACTTCGTGACCAAGCGTGGAAAATGCACGGGTGTTAGGTCCAAAATTTCTTGGACTCAGGTAGAGGCCGGCTCTGCCATCACGTGGAAATATCCTTCGGTCATTCTTCAGGGTGATTACTCGGAGGGCATGTTTTATTCCGTGGCGCTGACGCACGACTATATGCAAGCGGACACTGGAACTAAGATGATTCATATCGGAAAAAATACCAAGAGCACGATTGTTTCCAAGGGCATCGCCACCGGAAACTCTAAGAGCTCCTACCGTGGACTGGTCAAAATTTTGCCCAGTGCCACTAATGCGCGAAATTATTCTCAGTGTGACTCGATGCTGGTGGGCCCGGATTGTTCGGCGAACACTTTTCCTTACATCGAAGTGAAGAATAAGACCGCGACGCTCGAGCATGAGGCCACGACCTCGCGAATCAGCGAAGACCAGCTCTTTTATTTGCGCTCGCGCGGAATGGACATGGAGCAATCGATTTCGCTTTTGGTGAATGGATTTTGTAAAGATGTGTTTAAGGAGCTGCCGCTGGAATTTTCCGTGGAAGCGGTGAAGTTGATAGAAATGAAACTAGAAAACTCAGTGGGCTAAGGACGAAATATGCAGATGTTGGAAGTCAAAAATTTACGCGCAACCGTCGACGAGAAAGAAGTTCTGAAAGGCCTGAACTTTTCCGTCAAGGCCGGCGAAGTTCACGCCATCATGGGGCCCAACGGCTCTGGCAAGAGTTCATTTTCGAAAATCTTGGCGGGTCACCCGGCTTATTCGGTCACTAGTGGTGAAGTCCTCTATGACATTAACTTCAAAATGAAAAATCTTTTGGAGTTAGCCATCGATGAACGCGCCAAAGAAGGCGTATTTCTGGCGATGCAATATCCGATTGAAGTGCCCGGTGTTAGCAACTTTCATTTTTTGCAGATGTCTTACAATTCGATTTTGAAACATCACGGATCTGAAGAGTTCTCTGAAAATGATTTTCGCCAGTTTGTGAAGGAAAAGATGAAAGTCGTGCAGATGCGCGATGACTTCCTGGACCGCGACGTGAATGTCGGTTTTTCTGGCGGTGAGAAAAAACGGAATGAGATTTTACAGATGGCAGTGCTGTCGCCAAGACTTTGTATTTTGGACGAAACTGATTCGGGTTTGGACATTGATTCTTTGAAAATCGTGGGTGAAGGCGTGAACAAATTGCGCTCTAAGAACAATGCGATTGTGCTGATCACGCACTATCAAAGGCTTCTGGATTTCATCAAGCCGGATTTTGTCCATGTATTTGCCGACGGAAGAATTCAGCAGACGGGCGGGCCAGAGCTTGCCCTGAAGCTGGAAAAACAAGGCTACGACTGGTTGAAGTGAGCGGGAAATGAATTTACTCAATGGCATCGAGAAATTAAAATCGTCCGAAAGATCGCTGCAGGCGCGGCGGGTCTTGTCGCAGCTTCCGTGGCCCACTCGCCAGCAGGAAGAGTGGCGCTATACCAACTTGGACTTTTTGGCGAAAACGGATTGGCAGCCGGCTGGTGCTAAGGATTTGGCCGCAGCTAAGAGTGAGTATGCTCTGCTGGCTCAAGAGCCCAAGTTTAAAACGCTCTGCTTTGTGAATGGAGTTTTTCAGGGTTACAAAGGTAGTGATCTATCCTTGCGCCCCCTCTCTGGACTGTCTGAATCTGAATTGAACTCGAAGGATTTTTTTGGAAACCTCAACTTAGCATGGATGAGTGAGGGCTTCGTTCTGGAAATCCCCGCAGGTCAATCAATGGTGGATCCCATATGTATCGACTTCTACTATTCATCAGAGCAGGTGGCGTTGGCGGCTCATCCTTTGTTGGTTGTGAAAATCGGTGAAAGATCCAGCGCGCGCATGATTTTCCGCACGTTTGGCAAAGGCACCTATTTTAGCAACGTTGTCGCAAAATTTCATTTGGCTAAAGACAGTCAATTGGAGTTTGTGAACTATCAATCCAACTCCTCGACCGCGGCCAGTTTCAGCCAAATCGAATTCAATCTTGGCGAGTCTGCTAGCCTCAGAAGTTTTGACGTTTCCATCAAAGGAAAACTCAATCGAGAAAAGTTGGAAATTTATCATCAGGGGGCTAACTCCAACAGCCAGTCTTACGGTTTGTACTTAACTCAAGGACAAAGTCAGTCGGATCACTACACCAATATCGAACACCGGGTGGGCCACTGTCAGAGTCAACAGCTCTACAAGGGTCTTCTGGCCGACGAATCAAAGGGCGTGTTCAACGGCCGCGTTTTGATTGCACATGGGGCAGAGAAAGCCAATTCCGAGCAGCTGAATAAAAATTTATTATTGAGTTCCAAGGCAGAGGCTGACTCGAAACCTCAACTGGAAATTTTAGCTGACGATGTGAAGGCGACGCATGGTTCGACAGTCGGTCAAATTGATGCAGATGAAATTTTCTATTTGCAGAGTCGCGGTATTTCCAAGGCCCAGGCCATTCAGATCCTGGCACAGGGTTTTGCGCTGGAAATTCTTAGTTTTGTGCAAAATGCAGAAATGAATTCCTATTTGAAACGTGAGCTGCGCGAAGTTTTGAAAGGGTTGGATCTATAATGGTTGAAGTGAACTTTGCCAAAATTAGATCTGAATTTCCCCTGTTGTCAAAAAAGGTCAGAGGTAAGAATCTGGTTTACCTGGACAGTGCCGCCACAGCGCTAAAACCTTGGCCAGTCATCGAGCGGATCTCACATTTTTACACCTACGAAACCGCCAACGTTCATCGTGGGGCTCACTTCCTAGCTGATCAAGCCACCGGGTTTTATGAAAACTCGCGTGAAGTGGTTCGTCAATTCATCAATGCCGAGGCCGTGGAAGAAATCGTATTTACCAAGGGCGCCACAGAGGCCATCAATTTAGTGGCGCAATCCTGGGGCAGAGCCAACCTCAAAAAAGGCGACGAAATCTTGCTCACAGAGATGGAGCATCACGCCAATATCGTTCCCTGGCAAATGATCGCGTTGGAACTAGGTGCGGTCATCAAAGTGGCAAAAATTTCCGATGAGGGCGAGATCGATCTCGACGATGTTCGTAAAAAACTTTCCGCGAAAACAAAAATATTTGCCTTCACGGCTTGCTCGAACACCTTAGGCACGATCACCGATGTCACGACTATGGCTCAGATGGCGCACAAGGTGGGCGCAAAAGTTTTGGTCGATGGTGCACAGATTGTCGCGAATTCGGCTTTTGATGTGCGTGCCTGTGACGTTGATTTCTTCGCGTTCTCTGGCCATAAATTGTTTGGGCCTTATGGAGTGGGTGTTCTTTACGGGCGCAAAGAAATTTTGGAAGCCATGCCGCCTTATCAGGGCGGTGGCAGCATGATTTCAAGTGTGACTTTTGAAAAGACCACTTACAATCAAGTCCCGACTCGCTTTGAAGCCGGTACTCCTAATATTGAAGGCGTGATTGCGCTGACTCCTGCGATTCAGTATGTGCAAAAAATTGGTTGGGGTGCCATCATTCAACATGAGCAGGAGCTTTTGAAATCAGCCACCGAAAAGTTGTCTGCTATACCGCAGATACGAATCATCGGTCAGGCGAAAAACAAGGCGCCCGTTTTGAGCTTTGTCCTAGAAGGTGCCCACCACTCTGACGTGGGACAGATTTTAGATCAAGAAAATGTCGCGGTTCGTGTGGGTCACCACTGCACAGAGCCTTTGATGAAGCGCATGGGCGTCACCGGCACCGTGAGAGCTTCATTTTCAGTTTTTAATAATCAAGCCGACGTTGATTCCCTGGTGAACGGAGTCATTAAGGCGAAGGGTCTATTGTTATGACAGCAGTACAAGTTCGAATTCAAGGAACTCCGAATCCCAATGCTTGGAAATTTATTTTAGATCAGGCTGTATTGAACGAAGGTAAGGCCACGTTCAATGCCCCCGAGGAAGCTTTGGGAAATCTGTTGGCGAAAGACCTGTTAGACATTAACGGGGTCAAGCAAGTTCATTTTTTCCAAAATGTGATCACCATCACTGGCCGCATCGATTGCGATGCGGATGAATTACAAAAGAATGTCATTTCCGTGATAGAGACTCGCATGCCGGTTCACAACGCTGATTGGGCCCCTAAAGACGCGCAACTGGAAAAGCGAAAGACCTTGAGTCCTGAAATGCAGAAAATCGAGGAGATTCTGGATCGCACCATCCGTCCTGGCTTGCAGGGTGATGGTGGTGACATTGAAGTCGTCAGCATGGAAGCAAAGAAAATCTATGTACACTATCAAGGTGCTTGCGGCACTTGTCCAAGCTCCACGTCAGGAACACTGATGGCCATCGAAGGAATCTTGCGGGATGAATTCGATCCGGCGATAGAAGTGGTCCCGGTTTAAAACTGAACGTGACTTTGTCTGGGTAGCTCTTGTTTTTCGGTGTGCATCTGAGGCGACACAGACACAGTTGCTGCTGTCGGTGCAAAGACCGCTGAATTGCCGATTTTCACTCCTTTAGCTTGTTCGTTTTCCACATGCAGAATCACCAGTGAGGAGGCGTTCTCTAAGCTGACCCCTGTGATGGTGATTTGAATCTCTGCTGGTTGGCCGATCGGAAGCTTGGCCCAGCTGTCTTCTAATAGTCCACTCACGAGTTGGGCCTCTGGCGGAATGAGCCAGCGATATTCGATTTCGCCTTCTATTTTTTGTTTGAGTGTGATGGAGCCTTTCAGCGTCAGCTCCTGTTCTCCATTTTTTGGAATTCCACCGACAGATTCGATTTTAACATCGAAATATTTTTCAGGTTTAGCCAGATTGGGAATTCTTCCAGCTTGAAAACTGGATGCCAAATCGCGATTTCGCGCCCTGCCCTTGGCCATAAAGTAAGTGGTCAGGACTTGTTGCAGAGCGATCATTGCTACCAGTACGAAGCCGCAGACGATGACAATGCGTTTACCGAGTTTTATGGACATAAATATTCCCCGCTGTTTGTTTGTAGATAGAAGTAAGTGTTGTCGTTGGCGTTTCCGCCGGCTGTATAGGCCAAGACATTGATCATATAGTGACCAGCTGGCTTTCCGGAGAGATCGACGGACTCTGACCCAGGCCAAGTGGAGTTTCCTCCGGGCTCTGGGAAGTTGTTGGCATTTTTTCCGACGATGTCGGAGGCTTCGCCAAAAACGTAGTCCTCTTGATAAACGTACAAGTCTAGGTCGTACGGTGTGCCTGATGAACTGGTGTAGTGAAGCTGAATTTGCGCGTGCGCCGGATTGCCATCGTAGTCATATTGGAAATATCGATTCGACAAAACCTGAAACGCGGGATTGCCTTGAACCGCAGGCCCGCCTTTTGGAAAGGAAAAGTCATTCGGATGATTGGCGTAGCAGCTGCCGACCACCGGATTCACCGGAAGAGCATAGCTACTCTGATTCGTATTTTGATCTTCCTGCAAGAGTTCATCCGCCAAGGTCCAAGTGGCTTTTCCCTTCTGCGGATCGGTCACGTTAAAGAGCAGCTGTTGAAAAAAGAGTCCTGGATTTTTAAAGTGAAACTGCGAATTGGCAAAACCAGTGCTCGGATCCGAAAAAGTATTCCATATGTAAGAGAACTGATAACTGGTCGTGGCCTTGAACAGCGAGCGCGAAGTGGCAAGTTCCCGAAATGTACCTTCGCCAGAATTTTGCGGAATGTCCTGATTGTAAGCTTGGGTGTTTAAGATGAAATCTGGAAATGCCAAGGAAGCAGTTCCGCACTCTGAATTGCTAATAGTATCGCGGTAAAAACTTCGTCCCAAAACCTCCGCTTGAAAATAGTCGGCCCAACCCTCAGACCAAGCCAAGCGCGGATCAACCACGCCGTTGCCCGTGTGCGAGCCTCCGGGTGAATCTGATTTGTTGAAGCTGTACTCCATGAAATGTCCGTACTCATGAACGATGACCGAGTTGTCGAAATGGTCTGTGTCCGTGCAGACGGAGCCGTTGATACCACCCAGAATATAAATTCCGGTGGGCAAGCCTGGTTCTGGATCTTTGTTAAAGAAACTGGTAGCGACATCCGGTGCTCCTAAATAAGTTCCGGGCGTCAAACCGGGCGTCCAAAAAACGCTGACTTTCGGAGCGACGGTAAAATCCGTGCAAAACGGACATGACGTGTTTCCACGCAGAAAATGATTGGCGCTGACAAGCTGATCGAAAATATTAAAGGCTCCGCCTTCGAGAGTCTTGTTGTGAGCCGCGTGGGGAAGAGTCACCGAAAGCTGAACTTCATGACCAGTGAGTGTGAAATTACCCGCGACGGAGTAATATAAGTTTGCAAATGGATTGTTGACGATGCTGGCTTTCACGAAGGCGTTGTCACCGCGCGAGTTAACTACCAATCGGTAGGCACCTGCTTTCAATGGGATCGACAAACCTGGGTGGGCGTGAACCTCACCTTGCCAATCATCAGTAGCACCGATGGCTCCGTTGGTATCCGTTTCCCCGCACTGAACTAGGGCGCCGTTGCTATCTAAAATTTGCACTTCCGCAAAGCGAATGTTCGCCGTCGACAGAGTCGTCAAGCCGTAGCCGGTGTCGTTGAATTTTTCCAAGAGTGCGTTCGCAGAGATGGACGTGGAAGTCCCGGGCACCGCCCGGCTGCCTGGGCAGTAAGCGACTTCGGCCACAGTTGGCTGGGAGGCCAAGGTCTTGGTGGAATTATCGCCGGCGATGGGAAAATCATTTCCGCAGGCGGTAAGAATAAACCAGCTGGCCAGAGTTAGGACTCGACTGAACCTTCGCATGGTCTTTCATCGGCACCAAAGGCCAACTAATTGATGAAAAAACCGCCCTTAGGTGGGTATTTCTTAGAGTGGATTTGCGGAAATTCTTAACAGGACTAGACCAAGATCGGTCTAGGAGATGCACTCAGAAAGTTGTATACCTGGAGGTTGTCAACTTTCTGAGGGCTTATTTACCGTCGACTCCGCCAGAGGCCTCGGAGTTTTTGACTTTGCCCTGTTCAACGGCGTTCGGTAGAACTTTCACGTCACAAATGGACAGTTTGTTTTCCGTGTAAATCCTGCCGATCCCAAATGTAAACACCGATTTGTCGCCGCCGGGGAGTCCGTGAAAAGTGGATGAGTATTTGTCCTTTAGGCTGAGTTGTATATTTTGTGGACCACTGTGGGCTAATTTCCCTTCACTGAGAAGCTGCGCACAGTTTTTATAGTTGGATTCCATCGCATTGAGCACTTCGTGGTTGTAATGAGCAATACTTCTTGTCAGCGGATCCTGTGAATTCAGATCTTTCTTCAGACATGCCTCTGTATTTTCAATCTGGTCAGAGACTATTTTGTCGGCCTCTGGAGGAACGGACTTATTTTTCGTACAAAAAGCTTGGTAAGCATCAGGCGCCTCGAAAAAGTGACGATTGTCCCCGCCGGGACTTGGATGGCGCTTTTTCCCGGGGACATTCGTGCAGTGAACAGTGGCAAGTAGCAGGTCCGCCTTACATGTGCCATCGCCCTTCGAAGTCTTGATCGGAGACGTTTCTGCCTTCACCGGGTCTTTACTTCCCACTTCGGGCTTGGCTGGCGCTGGATTAATCGCGTCAATGATTGCTTTCTTACCGATCTCGATCAAATCAATTCCGGCATCGCGATGGAGGTCGGTGATTCGGCGCTGAATGATTCCGCAAGGCCCCGGTTGGCTGTTGCTAGCGCAATAATTGGCCAAATCTTTTCTCATCTGATTCCATTTGTCAGGAGGGCTCGCATCGATCAATTTGCGGACAGTGTCCAGGTCGGCTGCCCGGGCCATGCAATCCATGGTGGCGCGCCGGCCGGAAGGTACACACAAAGCGCCGAAGATCAACGGATTGCACGGAACTTGTCCCGCGGAACAATCTTTCGATTCCGGTCTTTTGCAAAAACCGTCATCTCCTCTGCTTGTCAGATTTCCTGCGTAAACACAGGTGCTACCTACGAGTTCGCCATCAGCAAAAGAGAATTCGCCCAGCCAGTTTTGCCAAAGCGATGTCGTAACTCCGGTCTCGTCGGCGTTGATCTCCACGAGCATGTCGCGCAGACCGCGGATGTAGATTTGTTTTTGAGAGATGCTCAGTGAGTGAAATTGTTCGTAGGAAATGATATCGAACGCGTGAGACTGGAAATCGGCGGCGTGGACTGGGTTCGTGGAAAATAGCGATATAAGAACAACGGAAAAAAACGTCGAAATAGCAAATTGTTTGAGCATTCTTTAATGCTAACAAATCTTGAAAAAACCCCAAGCCCAGAACCGTTTTCAAGACGAAAGGCTTACGGCAAAAGGCAAAAAAAAGCCCCAGAAAGGTGTGAAGGATAACCCCAATGTGCAAGGTGGGTGGCCATGGTAACAACTTTAGGCTTCCCAGTACTAGCTGGGCTTGCTCACCATCGTCAGGGACAGCCCCCGTATAAATGCTTGTAGGGTTATTCTTCTTAACGCTTCCTGAGACTCGAGTTATATAATACTCCCACTTGCGGGAAGAGTCCAATTTCTATCGTGCAAAGAAGATAAAAATTAACAAAACTGGGCCTTAGGTTTTGGTGTCAAATTCCGATACAGTGGCATGTACTCGTCGCGGCTTGATTATTTTTTTCCTTATTTCGTTTTTTTCTATGGAATCGTCATGGTTTTTGTGCTTGAGAATGCCTATTTTCGGCGCGTTGGCCTGGAAAAAATGAGCTCCATTTACCATCAACTCAGTGCGCATAGGCCCCTGGCATGGATGTGCTTTTGGGTGGGTGGATTGTGGTCGCTCGAAAACCTTCTTCTGTCATAAAGATTGACTCAGAAACGGCCCTTCGATAGCCATGTATTGGCATGACGGATTGGGCCCCAAACTCTCTCAATAATTCAGATTCTGTCGAGACAAAATCGACGGCGGCGCCTGCGTCCAAAGTGCTCAGTGTTGAGGCCCTCAATCACCAAATTCGACAATTGATCGAGGGGGAGCTTCCCTCGGTATGGGTGCAGGGCGAGGTGTCGAATTTTAAGGCGCATTCCTCGGGCCATTTTTATTTCAGTTTGAAGGATTCAAAATCGCAAATTCGTGCCGTCATGTTTCGCGGCAACAATGGTCGACTGAAGTTCAAACCTCACGACGGCATGGAAGTGATTGTTCGCGGGCGCGTGACTGTTTACGAACCCCGCGGTGATTATCAAATCACCTGTGAGATGATGGAACCCGTCGGCGCCGGAGCTTTGCAAAAAGCTTTCGAACAACTGAAAGCAAAACTTAAAACTGAGGGTCTTTTTGAGGCCGCGAAAAAGCGTCCGATCCCAGCATTCCCTCGACACGTCGCTATCGTGACCTCACCGACGGGCGCTGCGATTCGTGATATCATCAATATTTTGAACCGCAGGAATAAAACTCTGCAAGTAACTTTGGTGCCCACCAACGTGCAGGGAGAGTCCGCGGCTCCACAAATTTTGCAGGCTTTCACGACGGCCATCGCACTGCCCGCGGTGGATGTTGTGATCATAGGTCGTGGCGGTGGCTCTATCGAAGATCTTTGGGCTTTCAACGATGAGCGTTTGGCTCGCGCGATCGCCGCTAGTCCGGTGCCGGTGATTTCTGCCGTTGGACATGAAATTGATTTTACGATTGCGGATTTCGTCGCAGATTTGCGGGCACCAACTCCATCTGCCGCCGCAGAGCTTGTGGTGAAAAGCAGTGAAGAGGTCACTCAGAAGTTGCAACTTCTGGATCGCCTACTTTCCATTTCCATCCAAAAGCAGATTCGTACAGACATGCATCGCTGGAAGGCGATCACTGGCCGACTGGTGGATCCTAAGCGCAAGCTTCAAGACCTGATTCAGAAGGCCGATGATTTGCAATCGCGGTTGAGTCTCTCGATTTTACGTTATTTTGAAAAGCGGCGCATGGCCCTGAGTTTCACCACGCAAAAACTTTTACGTCCAGATCAGCTGATCACAAGAAATCGTAAGCACATCGAATTGCTGCAAACAAGATTGCAAAGCCGGTTTCAGAGCGCGTTTGAGGCCCGACAGTTTCGTATCAAGAAGGCGATGTCGCAGTTGGATGGGCTTAGCCCCCTCAGGGTGGTAGAGCGGGGATATTCCCTCACCACGAAAGGGTCGACTATCATCAAGGACGCGGCCCAGGTTTCGGTTAAAGATGAAATTACCATTTATTTAATGAAGGGGCAGATTCACGCACAAGTGGTCCGCACTGAACAAAAGGAGTCTCCATGGACTTTGAAAAAAAATTAGGACGTCTGGAACAGATCGTTCAGAAAATGGAAAAGGGCGAACTAGAACTCGAAGAGTCTCTGAAGCTCTTCGAAGAAGGCGTCAAGCTTTCCCGCGATTGTCACGGTCAGCTGAACGAGGCCGAAGTGAAAGTGAAAAAGTTGGTGGGCTTTGATGCTCAAGGCAAGCCGCAAACGGAAAACTTCGAAGTCGAAGATTGATGAGTGAACGGAAACCCCTTCCTTTCGAATCTCTCATGCATGAGCGCGCTCAGTTCATTGAAGGCGTGCTGCGAGAGCATTTGAATGGTCTAGAGTTTGCCGAAATTCAGGGCTCTATCGAGTTAAAAAAATCCATCGAATATTCGCTTTTTGGTCGTGGAAAAAGATTTCGCCCAGCTCTATGCCTTTTAATGGCAGAGGCTCTGGGCCATGAGGCGGACGCAGTTTTGCCTTGGGCCTGTGCCATCGAGATGATTCATACCTATTCGCTGATTCATGATGATCTTCCCTGCATGGACAACGATGATCTTCGCCGTGGAGAACCCACCAATCACAAAGTGTTTGGTGAAAGCATGGCTTTGCTGGCCGGGGATGCACTTCTAACGGAGGCCTTCGCGATTTTGTCTAGGCCTCACAGTTTAGAACCTGCGACGGCCTTGACGCTGATAGGGATTTTGTCCAAGGCAGCAGGTTCACAGGGAATGGTCGGAGGTCAGGCCTCTGACCTGCAGGCAAAAAGGCAATTTCAAGATGTGGAACAGCTTTCCACCATGCAGGCGATGAAAACAGGCGCTTTGATTCAAGCTTGTTGTGAGGGGGTTGCAGTCGCGCTCAACAAATCCCCCAAAGAAATTGAGCTGGCCAGTCGCTATGGTGAAGACCTAGGCTTGGCTTTTCAGCTGGCCGATGATGTTTTAGATTCTCAAGAAAAAGTAGAGGCCGGAAGTTTTCCCGCCCTGGTAGGACTTGAAGCCACCCAAGATTTTTTAAAAAAGGTTTCTGAACGGGCTCACTTCACACTTTACAGTTTGGGAATCAAAGACGGGCCATTGCATGAACTGGTGAATTACAACTTGATGAGGAAACACTAAAGTATGTTGAAACGTGCGTGGTGGATTTTTTTAGCCCTAGGACTTGCTGCCTGTGAAAGCATCGAAACCAAACGGCCAGAGCTGGCGCCGGAAAAACCGGTTTCTATTCCTAACGCCCTGAAGCCGACGGAAAAATCTACAGCAACAAGCACGGATTTTTCTAAAGCTGCGACCACCACTCCCGAAACTTCGCCCGTCAGTCCGACGGTACCGTCATCGGCCATTGCTCTTCCGGAAACCCCAAATCCGGCGTTTCTGCCGCCTCCGCCCAAAGTGGATCCAGGCGAGCGTCCAAAGATCGCATTGCTTCTTGGGCCGGGAGGTCTTCGCACCTACGCCCACATCGGTGTTTTAGAAGAGCTCATGAAAGCGAAACTGCCAGTGGTGTCTGTGGTGGGATTCGAAACCTCGTCCTTGGTGGCGGGAATCTTCGCGGCGAAGGGTCAACCCAATGCTGTGGAATGGCAGATGATGAAACTGCACGAGGAAGATTTCCAAAAAAAATCGTTGATGACTTCGACCAAACCTCAAGATGTCAAAGCTCTTGTCCCGTTCATGCAAAATGCCTTTGGTGCCCTGAATGCCGAGGACACGAAAATCAATTTCGCCTGCCCATCTTACAACTTCGTGAAGCGACAGGTTTTTATGATGAGTCACGGCCCAATGCTTTCCTTGCTTCCGTATTGCATTCCATTCATTCCCTTTTATAAACCGCACGATGAAAGTATTGCGGCTTTGACCTCTTTGGCCGCAGCGATTAGATATGCCAAGTCAAAAGGTGCGAACTATTTGATCTATGTGGATTTGCTGAGCGAAAAGACGGGGCCATTTTTTGAAGACAAAGAGTCCGACGAAAATGTCGAGTGGGCGACCGTAGCCGCTGCGCTGGAATCGCAATTGTCCAGTGTCAACAGAGTGATTTCTGTGCCTTTGAATGGTTTTTATATTAACGATTTCTCTAAACGGCGCGAGATGTCCCAAAAAGGACAAGAAGCAGGTCGCAGCGCGGGCAAAGAAATCACCAACGAATTGGGGCTGTAAGATGAGAACACCTTTAGAAAACATGAAATTATTTGCGGACCGTCGACAGAAGCTGGCGGGAATGATGCAGGGAAGTGCCCTGATCCTGTCGGCACCCGAAGAGACCATTCGCAATGGCTCTGTTCATAATAGTTTTCGCCAAGACAGCAATCTCTATTACCTCACTGGCTATGAGGAGTCCGGAACGATTTTCGTTTTTCGACCAGGTATGACCCCAGAAACTGTGATGTTCGTGCGAAAAAAAGATACAGAGCGCGAGACTTGGGACGGATTTCGCTTTGGTCCCGATGAAGCACAAAAGCAATTTCGTATGGACAAGACCTATCCGATCGAAGATTTTTCCAAAGAGATCTGCGGCCTTTTGAAAGGCGTCGATAAACTCTATTACCGCTTTTACAAAAATGCCGAAATGGACACGAAGATTCGCGAGACCCTGCTGGATTTGAAAGTGTCCCAAGGACGATCAGGATTTGGTCTCTTGCCGGTTTTTGATTCGGATGAATTCTTGGGAGAACTTCGCGTGATTAAGAGTGAGGCGGATATCTTGAATCACCGCCGCGCTTGTGAGCTCACTTGCGAAGCGCACATTGAAACCATGAAGTACGTAAAACCCGGAATGTCCGAACGCGAAGTTCACGGATATTTCATTTATCAAATCATGAAGCGCGGAGCTGCTCGTGAAGGCTACGGCGGCATCTTTGCTAGCGGTGCCAACGCCTGCACTCTTCACTACGTGTTTAATGATGCCACACTCAAGAACAATGAGCTGCTGTTGGTGGATGCTGCTGGGGAACATAATTATTTTACCTCAGATATCACTCGTTCCTATCCCATCAATGGTAAATTCACCGACGCTCAGGCACAGGTGTACGAAGGCGTTTTAAAAGTTCAGAAAACCGTTATAAGTATGGTGAAGCCGGGTTTGCCATTCCAGGAAATGCACGACACCGCCAGCAGTATGCTCACCGATTTGATGTTGGATTTGGGGCTTCTTTCAGGTCGTAAAGATGACATCATGAAGTCCGGTCAGCATAAAAAATACTATCCTCATGGCATTGGACATTTCTTGGGCATGGACGTTCATGACTCTGGTCTGTATTTCAATAAAAAATCCGGCGAATCCCGCAAGATCGAAGCAGGAATGGTTTTCACCGTAGAGCCTGGCCTTTACATTCCGGCGAATGACCATGCGGCCTCTGCCGAATATCGCGGTATTGGAATTCGCATTGAGGACAATATTTTAGTCACCCACAATGGGCATGAAAACATGACTCAGCGTTGTCCAAAAGAGATCGCGGATCTTGAACGCACAGTGGGCTATAAGAACTGATGAATCATCCAGTTTCGCGCCAAGGCTTCTTGGCGCAGTTTTTCTTCTGTGGCGAAGAGTTCTTCGCCTGGAGTGGCCGCGCCAACCGCTAGGCGTAGCTTTGAGCCCTCCAGTAAAGCGAAGTCACCCATGGTATTCCCACTGGCGAAAAAAGGTTTTCGTCCGCCAGTTCGGTTTAACAAGGCTTGCAGTTTTCCCTCGCGGTAGGTGATGGAACCGTCCTGCACTTCGCTGACCAGACCGTTGACGACTTTGGTACATACGCCGATCACATTTTCGTTAGCCAAACCCAATCTTCGTGCACCAGGTTCGACGGCCCAAGAGACAGAGGCCGTGATGATGTACACCTCGACGTTCTGGCTTAAAAAATATTCGATGAGCTTTTGCTGCTGGGGAAAAATCGGAAGCGGGGAGTGACTTTTCACTGCGGCTTCGGCCCAATTCCTAACTTCGGCAATAGGTACGCCCTTGTTGATCTGGGCCAGCCACAGATAGGCCGGCCTGGGATCGCCGGACTCTTTCCACTGGCGATAGTGCTCCCAGGGATTTGGCGGAAGATCCTTGATCAGATGATGGGCCAGTTGATATTTGAAAAAAGCCTCGCCCAAATCGGCGTTCCAAAGGGTTCCGTCGGCATCAAATGCGGCCACAGGGCGGTCGTGACCGCTCTTTAACTCTGCGGCTAAACCGACCTTAATCTGTTGTTCAATTTCGGACCAACTTTTCTGCTTCACATTTGCAATGGTAAAGTCATAATAAGTCTATGTCACTTTTTTTACATGTTCTGCAGCCGAATGAACTCGAAGAAATTCTGGCGTTGGAAAATCGACTTTTGAAAGATCGCATTCAGGATGAAATGGACCGGGAACTTTTCTCGTGGAACGCGCGCTGGCGCAGGGAAGCTCTTGAACACTACTTGCCCTTAGGCTGGAGTTTTTGCGTTCGCGAGGATTCGGAGCTTTTGGGTTATTTCTTGGGCCAAGCATTTTTATTTTTGGACGGGCAGACACAAAGTTTGTGGATCGAGCATTTGCAGTTCACCAATCTGCAATCCCGGGACACTTTAGTGGAACTCGCGATCAAAATGGGCAAAGAAAAGCATTTGCAAAAGGTCTATTTTCCCAATGAAACCAATCTACAACCGGCCCTACAACCTTACAAGGCAGAACCCTGGAGTCCGAACTCGCTCCTCGTGAGGACAACGAAAACATGAAGGCCTTTTCCAAGGAAACTCGAGAAGAAAATCTTCGGCGTTTGCCAGTCGAAGAGTTTGACCTGCTCATCATCGGTGGTGGGATCAACGGTGCCGGAGCCGCTCGCGACGCAGCAATGCGGGGTATGAAAGTCGCTTTGATTGAAGCCAATGATTTCGCCAGCGGTACGAGTTCGCGCTCAAGCAAAATGGTTCATGGTGGAATTCGCTATTTAGAAAACTTAGAATTTCATTTAGTTTTTGAAGCCTTGTCCGAGCGACAAAAACTTTTCTCCCTAGCGCCGCATCTTGTGCATCACATACGATTCATGCTTCCGCTTTATGAGACCGGGCGGGTGGGCATGGCGAAAATGGGCTTGGGAATGTGGGCCTACGATGCGCTCTCACTCTTTCAAGCAGAAATGCACGAGCACTTGAACGTGAAACAAAGTGTGGCGCGCCAGCCGCTTCTGCAGGCGAAGCAACTTTTAGGATCCTATGTCTATTCTGATGGCTATATGGACGATGATCGCCTAGTGCACGAGACTCTGCGCTCGGCCAATGAGCACGGTGCCGTGATTGTGAATTACACCAAGGCCTGTGGAGCGAAAATATCGGCCGATGGAAAAGTAGAAACCGTGAGCGCGAAGGATCTGCTGAGTGGACGTGAATTCACTGTGAAGGCCAGACATTTTCTAAGCACGGTGGGCCCCTGGAGTGACGAGCTGGGCTCGCAGTTCTTTTCCGATTGGAAAAAAAATCTTCGTCCCACCAAAGGTGTGCATCTGACCTTTGAAAAGAATCGCCTGCCGCTTTCGAGCGCCGTGGTCATGGCCACTGAACAGAGAATCGTTTTTGGAATTCCCAGGCACGAGATGGTAATTGTTGGCACCACCGACACGGATTTCAAGGGCTCTCCGGAAGATGTGAATACCGATCGCAATGATGTGGAATACCTACTGGGAGTTGTGGATAAGTATTTTCCTGGATCAAAGATCAAGGAAAGCGACATCGTGGCTAGCTACGCAGGAGTTCGGCCTCTGGTGGCGGACGGCTCTTCGACCGAAGGAAAAACTTCGCGCGAGCACACCATCTTCACCGAACCTCACGGAGTGACGTTTGTCATCGGCGGAAAATACACGACCTATCGTCTGATCGCCAAGCAGGCGATCGAGCATTGCCTGGCCCATTTTTCCATCGAAGACCGGGTCCGCTGGGGGCGATGTCAAACGGAAGTGCCCATCAATCCTTTGATCAGCGAAGAATCTTTCGCCGATCGGGAGCATTTGCAAAATTTGTTGCGCCTTGAAACTGATTTGAACGAAGATGAAATTCACTGGCTGTCGGATCGACATGGTCCAGAGTGCCTAGAAATTGTCCAGCGCTATGGCGCTGATCTCACTTACACCGAATACGAAGCTTTGCATGCCATCGACAATACCATGTGTCTAAATCTGCTCGATTTCATGCATCGACGAGTGCCCTACGTGCTGGCGCGAAAAGACCATGGCGCGGGGTTGTTAGAGCAAGCCATTCAGGTATTCCAACGGCGTTTAAAAATCTCGGATGCAGAAATCCATCAGCAAATAGAGCATCTGAACAAGCAGCTGGCTCATGAATTTTCCTGGCGTCGCTGAGATCACCTAAGTATTTGAATTTCATAGTCCAAAACCTATTTCCGCCATCGTCTCAGCTATCAATTTTCTTACTTGAGTCCAACCGTGGGGGGCACCGCCCCGGTTTTGAGATGGTCTGCGGGCGGTGCCCCTGAAGTGTTTCTCATCACGAACGTATGGCTGTCGCGCGACAGGCGAACTTATGGAATCCTGAGCAAGGTCCGTTCAATGATGCCAATCTCCCGGGGCTTGATCAGCGCGCCGAGTTAGGTATCTCATAGCATCTTTTGAAAACCACACCAACTATGCGCATTGACTCTTATTTTCCAGCAGGTCAGACTTTCAGAAGCAGCTGACCAGAAAATTTTTTCAGAGAGTGATTCATGGCTTTTTACGATAAGTTTTCCGAGTATTTTTCGAACGACATCGCCATCGATTTGGGAACCGCCAATACCCTAGTTTATGTAAAGGGTCAGGGGATCGTACTCAATGAACCTTCAGTGGTGGCCGTGCAAAAAAATTATCGTGGTTCTCAGAACCGCGTGTTGGCTGTTGGCAAAGAAGCCAAAGATATGTTGGGAAGAACGCCGGGAAGTATCGTCGCCATACGGCCGATCAAAGATGGGGTCATCGCGGATTTTGAAGTGACTCAGTCCATGTTGAAATACTTTATTCACAAAGCCATGGGTTCAAAAAAATCTTTGATTCGTCCACGGATTATTATTTGTGTCCCTTACGGAATCACACAGGTGGAAAAACGTGCGGTGAAAGAATCCGCTCAGTCTGCTGGTGCCCGTGAAGTTTATCTCATTGAAGAGCCTATGGCAGCAGCCATAGGCGCAGGTTTGCCGATCACAGAACCTTCGGGAAATATGGTCGTCGATATGGGCGGTGGTACCACTGGTGTCGCGGTGATTTCATTGGGCGGAATCGTGTACTGTAAGTCCATCAAAGTCGCCGGCGATAAATTTGATGAGGCCATCGTCAACTACGTTCGACGACAATTTAATCTACTGATTGGCGAACGAACAGCCGAAAATATCAAAATCCAGATTGGAAATGCTTATCCGTTTGAAGAAGAGCGCACAATGGAAATCAAAGGTCGTGACCTCGTGGCCGGTGCACCTAAGACGATTGAAATCACGAGTTCGCAGGTGAACGACGCGCTGATGGATCCACTGAATGAAGTGGTGGACGCTGTACGAACAGCGTTGGAAAAAACTCCTCCAGAATTGGCCAGTGACATTGTTGACAATGGCATCGTGCTCACCGGCGGCGGTGGTCTGTTGGCCAATCTAGATGTGCTTTTACGCGAGCGAACTGGTTTACCGGTCTCGATCGCGGAAGACCCGTTAACCTGTGTGGTTTTAGGTTCTGGAAAAGTTCTAGAAGAGTTAGATTTGTTGCGACAACTGACTGTCGACTAAATCAGTAAGGCTGCACCATGTTTGACAATGAAATTAAGGCCATTGGGCTATTTTTCTTTTTGTCCCTACTGGACGAGCACCGGGCTATGGCAGCTGCTTCCAAGGCCACCGATACTTTTTATCGTCGCGTAAAAAAATCACCGCAGACCAAACCTGGCGTGACCTTGGTGATGGTGACCAGACAAATCTGGAATCGCAGTCGCGGAAATTTCAATCGTGGCCGCCCTAAATATAGCCCAGATTCTGGGTGGCTCTTTCCCGAGGGCTTGGACCTTTCGCCATGGAAAGAATTTCAGAAAACAGCACCAGAGGACGAGCTATTGGTTTTGATCTGGTCACAGATTTTAAAAATTCCTGACTCTGATCTATCCACTGCGCTTGGAATCACCGAGGGTACGATTCGTTACCGAGTGGGCCGTGCTCTACGAAAAATGGGAACGATGTCTCAGGCTTCTGGTGGCCGTCGCATGGAAGTGGTGAGGTCCTGATGAGTGACGATTCGATTTCTTTTTCAAAAAAAGGCGATCGAAAAATGTCTGGCTTTGTCGGACAGGAATTGCTTTACGATTATGTGACCTCGCATTTGGATCCAGAGCGCACCCAGGCGGTCGAAGAATATGTGAAAAGTTCCCGCGATGCTCAAGCCGACATTCAAAGAATCAATGATGGTTTAAATTACGTCGAGCATCTTTCTGATATCACGGTTTCTGATGCACTTCTGGAAAATTTCAAAACTCCGTCTTCGTATCTGCAGGTATTGCTGCGAAAACTGCGCTTTGACGATTGGTCCCCGGGAATCAAAATGGGTTTGGAAGTCATGGTCGTAGCAGTGGGAGTGATTTCCCTGACGCTGGTGATTCCTTGGCACAAACTGATGGATGTCAGCTGGTCAGGTAAGAAAGACATTGTGCTGAGTGAAGTGCAAAAGACCAAAATGACTGCCCAGGATGTTGAAGTGTCTGGTTCTCCGGAAGAAACCACGGTGGTTTTTCCCGACGAAGCCGACAAGTCGACGAAAAAACCTTCGGCAGCGAAGGAACAGACTCCGCCGCAGAAACCAGCACCTTCAGTCCCGGTTGTGGCCGCAGTCACTCCCGCCCCTGTGCCAGACAAGCCAAAAGCGACAGCCAAGGCTGTCAAAGAAGAGGCCTCTGGCGAAAAACATCAAGGATATTTATTTCGCGGTCTTATTCGAGCGACGAATGTTTCGGCAGTCACGCCAAAATTCGTAGAGAAAATCACCGAGCTTGGTGGACGCAAGGCCGGCGAGGTCGAGTTGGGGTGGAAAAAAGGGAACTCCAGTTATTTCCATTTCACTATTCCAGAATCTAAGCAGCAGGCCCTGGTGGATTTTGCCAAAGACTATGGCGGATTGACTTTGTCCAAGGAAAAACATGACCGCGTATTGCCAGAAGGCATCGTGCGAGTGATTTTTTCGATTGAAGAGAAAAAATAGCCGCATGAGCTTATCCTACCGACGGAAATCAAAAAAATCCTTTCGCACCATCCTGATTGTCTGGTTTTTACTTTTCGCCATTGCACCCCTGGCATTCCTGACCGGATTCTCGGTGATCCGCTACGAAAAGGCCATCGATCGGGAGCTAGGCCATCGCCTAGAGGGCAACGCCCGCGAAGTGGCAACTATGATGTCCGAATTTCGTAATTCCCTGGCACAGAAGCGCGATCGCCACATGGCAGATCCCGCATTCATCTACAATCTTTCGACCAACCAGGTGGACGAGCTTTCTGAAGTGGCCAAGAGTTGGATTCGATCAGATATCTCGAGTGAGATCACCTTTTTCAGCCGTAATGGTCGATTGCTGCTGTCGGAATCCAAACGCGGAATCGACATTAAAGAATTTATTTCCCCCGCAGGAAATGCCATCTATATCGCCGATGAAAATTTAGAAAAAATGAAAGAATCTTCAGAGTACTCGTTCATCGAGGTTAACGAAGGCAAAAAAATCTCTCTGATTTTGTTATCAAAGATAAAAAATCAATCCGGTAAAACAGCGGGCTTCGTTGAGCAGCTGATCGAAATCAATCAAGACTTTTTGAACGGCATTAAGAATCGAATGCGTGTTGAATTAATTTTGATTCGAAAGAATGCGCAGGTGGTGGTTTCTACCCATCCTGATTTCTACGACTATAAAAAGGAATTTTTTAGTTCTTATATTCAGCCAAGCTCTCCGGCGAATTTTGAACTGACGTTGAGGGGCGACCCCCACGAATTCATCATGTACCCAGTCCACTGGGGAAAGTCTGACTTTTTTATTGCCATCGGTGCTTCCAAAGGCGACGCCAATTCCGTCGTCAAGGGCGTGAACTATGCTTTCTATTCGGTGGCCGGTGCCGTTTCAGTCTTGCTGGTGATCACCATCTTGCTCATTTCCAATTCCATCTTGCGACCCTTGGAAGATTTGGTTCAGGCAGCGCAAGATTTGCCGATGAGTGATCAGCTGGTGGAAATCCCCATTAAAAGTGACACGGAAATTGGTTTGCTGACAGAATCCTTCAATCAAATGAGTCGGCAAATCATTCGTGTGCGCGCAGAGCTTAAGGCGAAGATTCACGAGTTGGAAATGGCCAACAAAGAATTGAAGGAAGCACAAAGCCGGTTGGTGCACTCGTCGAAAATGTCAAGCCTAGGCCAATTGGTGGCGGGCGTGGCGCACGAACTCAACAACCCGATCAGCTTTATCTACAGCAACATGGCTCATCTCAAAGAGTATTCGACGAAGTTGCTGCAACTGGCGGAAACAGCAGAAACCAATCCCGCGGGCCTAGCCGAACTCAAGAAAACCATCGATATCGAGTACATCAAAACGGATCTGCCAAAACTGGTGGCCTCTTGCGAAGACGGTGCTCGCCGGGTTCGCGATATCGTGCTGGGTCTTCGAAACTTCTCGCGCTTGGAAGAGGCCAAACTCAAAGACATCAACATCAACGAAGCTATCGACAGCACTTTGAATCTTCTTTCCGGAGAAATCAAAAATCGAATTCAGCTGCACAAATATTATGGTGATCTGCCCCTAGTCAGCTGTTTTGCTACCCAGATCAATCAAGTTTTTATGAACCTGCTGTCGAATGCCGTGCAGGCCATCGAGGGTACTGGAAATATTTGGATCACAACAAAAAAACTGCCACCGCAATCCGGTCGGGAAATGATTTTGGTTTCTATTCAAGATTCTGGTAAGGGCATTGGCGATGAACACATTGATCGCATTTTTGATCCGTTCTTCTCGACCAAGGGCGTGGGCCAAGGGACTGGTCTAGGGTTGAGTATTTCTTATGGAATCATGCAGTCCCATGGTGGTGACATTCAGGTGAAATCCCAGAAGGGTATCGGCACTGAGTTTGTACTGACCCTTCCAGTGAAAATGCAGACGACAAAAGCCGAAACAGTTCGCTCTTAGCGCGAAGTGTTTCTAAGACCGCATCTTCGAAACACATTGTTTCAAAGATTGTTGCGGCGAAAATCAATATCTATTATCTTTTGAGCATGATTGAAACACCTCATTTTGCCGAAATAATGAAACGTGAATTCTCCCGTCGGGTAGAAAAAAATCCGGCCTATTCCTTGCGTTCATTTGCCAGAGCTTTGCAGATCTCTTCCACGACGTTGTCCTTAATTTTTTCGGGCAGCCGAGTGCCGTCAGTGCAGGTTACCGAGCGGCTAGTTTCAGCGCTTTCGTTGTCACCGAAAGAAGAGAGCGAATTTCTGGCTTCGCTGATCAAGGTCCATAAAAGAAAAGGTGTCTCTTCACGAAAAAGTTATTTCCTATCCCGTTTCAGCGAAGATCAAGTCAAGGACAGACGACTTAACAAGGCTGAACTTGATCTCAAGCTTTTTCAAGTCATCAGCGATTGGTATCACTATGCCATCATGATGCTTATGGAATCTGAGGGTGCCAAACCAGAGCCCCAGTGGATCGCCAAACAATTGGGCATTTCTGTGATTGAAGCAAAGACTGCGTTGGCTAGGTTATTGAGCCTGGGTCTTTTGAGACCAAGAAAAAATGGTACGCTGAGTGTAGATGCTAGTTATCTTACCACGGCGGACAAACATGTAACAACAATGGCACTTAAGAAACATCAGCGGCAGATTCTTGAAAAATCCATTCAGTCTTTAGAAAATGACCCGATCGAGACCAGAAATATTAGCTCTCTAACGATGTCTATTGATCCCGAGCGATTACCAAAGGCCAAAGATATGATCGAAGACTTCAATCAAAAACTTTGTGCCTTTCTAGAGGGTGGAAACCGAAAACAGGTGTATCAGTTGAGTGTGGCGCTTTTTCCCATTCAAAAAATAATAAGGAGTACCGAATGAATTTAACGATAATGATTTTTGCAGGTTTGATTGTAAGTACGGCTTTGGCCGGTGTGGGTGCCCATGGCGGCAATGTGGTGATCTGTGACGGTCAGCCGCCAGTAACACTAGACTATTACAACGCCACCTTACCCACCTTGGATGGACCGGTGAAAACCACGGATTTGGCAGGTATGTCGACAGCGGAAGCTATCGCAACCCTGCGTTCTCGCTTTGATGGATCGTTTTTTCAGGATACTTTCTCTGATGCAGTCAACAAATTTGGCCCTTACCAAAGTTGGCCACTGGCTGATCTTGCGCAGGTGGATGATAGCAACGAGCCCTACATCTTACCCCCACATTGCAAACGCGTAACAGGAATGATTCGTCAGGATCAGACCATTTATGTGGATCCCGTGGTGTTCAAGCAGTTGTCACCGTCGCAAAGAGCCCTGCTCTACGTTCATGAGATGCTCTACTACATTTCAGGGATGGATAGTTCTGAAAAAATTCGCGAAATGTTTCGGATATTAATGAGGGACGATTTGACTTACGTGGATGTCGGCAACGCCGTTCATCTGATCGATCAGAGCTATTACGCTATGGATTTCTACAACCATGTGTCTGGCGATTTGGGGCTTCGTGATTCCCACTATACTACTATGGCGTATATTAATTATTTCCGTGAGGTCAAAGATATTTGGTTGCCGCACAACGGAGTTCCATCGCGGATCGTCTCGGAGGGCCCTGTGCAAAGATCAGGAATAAATTCCTACAGGTTTTCATTTCCCGCATTCGATACTCATCCAGAACAGTCTTGTTCATTGTCCTTTGTGGATGTGAAGCACGTTCTCTTTAAATGCAGTGATATGCCTGAAATGTATCTACAGTTGGATGTTCTTTAATGAGTGTCCATACGAAGCTTCGATCCATATGCTATCTCGTGATGTGGCTAGGTTTTGTATCCTGTTCGGGTAGAGGCTCCTCACCCGCTGGCAACGTGGTCACTGCCACGAATGATGATTTCAGCATTCCTGAATCGGCACTTTCAGGCGTGGTTCGTGATTTTTCTGGAAAGCACTTGGGAACCTGTTCAAGCAGTCTGGGAGACTCACCGATTCAAAATGGAAATTTGAGTTTTGAGGTCACACAAACGCCGACAAAGCTGAGTCTTTTATTGGCCTGCTCGACGCCAGGCAAACAGTATCCGGAAGACATTATTCAAGTCAAAGATCTGATCATCGACGGCAACTCATTGAGCTCCGCACCAGGAGCGTCGCCGAGCATTTCAGGACAAATCGGTTCGGCAGGAATACAGCTCACAATGGATTTCAGCCAACAGCATTGGGTGGTGAAAGTTTTGGCAGACACGCAACTTTCTATTCATGCAGAAGATCAGTTTAATGGACATATCATTGGCATGTTTAATGGCACAGGTGCCCTCCCTTAGTCTGGGTCAATTTTTTCCGAACTTTTGCCGATAAAGCCACATGCAAAGTCCTCAACGGAAACCGCAAAATTCTTGGTCCGGTTTTTTTGCCTTGTCATTGTCGCTGGCGGCCTGCGCTCTTTACTATTTTTCCGAAGACAGTGGAACGGAAGCGCCAACACCGGCAGTGAGTGAGTTCACCAAGTTGGTTCGATCGGACGCCAAATCCGAACAGGCCGTGAACAAGTATCTGCAAGAGACCGGCAAAAAAATCGAAGCTCAAAAACAAAAAAGTGCGATTGAAAACGCTTTCATCGCTCCGGTGGTCGGACAGCTTGTACCTCTAAGACCAGAGGCCAAGAAGCCCTTAGCGGTAGAGCCTCCTCAGGATTCCGATTCTCTGGCCGGTCATCGAAAACTGGCTCCGGATGTCAGCCGGGATGATTCATCGCCAAGATCCGAAGTGGAAGGTCAGTTGGCGGATCGTCAAAAGCTAGAAGAGTATGATCGCGGCTACCGGCAACAATACGTTCAAGAGTTCATCGCCAATGCTCGAAAAAATGGCTGGAGCATCCAAGTGGATAAAGACGGAGTCGTCACCAGGGCCTATCCAATTCCTGGATTTGACCCTCAAGCGCAAGAGCATTCGGTGAACGTTTTTGCCCCGTCAGTCTCTGACTCGGGTGAATAGTATTTTTTGGTCCGCAAAGCTGAAATAACTTTTCTCCGAAAAAAATCAAATGATCCTTCATCGGAATCTCTAGCAGCTGGGCGATTTTTAAAACTCTGAAAGTCATGCGTCGATCTTCCCTGCTGGGTCGCACGCGTCCACTGGGATGGTTGTGAGCCATAATAAATGCGGAGGCATTTCTCTGACAAACCGTTCGAATCAAATCTCTGGGATGAATGACGCACTGATCGACGGTGCCCCCGAAAGAGCAGATCACGATCAATCAATCTAAGATCCGGATCCAAAGTCAAAATCCATACTTCTTCCTACAAGAGGTTGGTGCTTTTATACAGAAGCTCATAGGCTTTTCGGCTGCTATCAACGATCAATGACCACCTCGGTTTCAGACGGAAGGTGTTGCAGAAAAGAGACCATGGTTAAAAATTAATTAATGGGGTCCTGTGTCTGAATTTTGAATCTGTCCGGATGTTCCAGGATTTGTTTTCGGAGTTTTTCAATGTTCTAATTCTGAAATTGAATTTGTGAATAGAATTTGTAATTTTCCGTCGGGAGGAAATATGAAGTTAGTTAAAGTAGCGTTTTATGCATTGTTGATGGTGGGTCTAAGTCATTGCGGACCACAGGCATTCACCAAAGGTGATTACGATGACGTTAACAAGACAAATCTACTGAATGACACTTGGTCAGAGTCTGACATGCAAGCGGTCACACAGGATCTAGTTGCGAAGATGGTCAATCATCCTGCGATTGCCAATGCGAAAACTCCGCCGCTCGTGATGGTGACCAACCTTCAAAATAAAACCAGCGAACATATCGATACTCAAAGCATCATGGATATGGTTCGCGTAGAACTCACCAATTCTGGAAAAACTCAGTTCATTGATAAAGAAGCTCGCGAAGATATTAAAGGTGAGTACGACTACCAAAACTCAGGAATGGTCAGTGGCGAAACCAAAAAAGGTCCGGGCGGACAAGTCGGGGCCGACTTCATCGTCAACGGTCGCTTGGATTCCATCGTTCAAGAAGTGGGCAAAGATAAAACAGTTTATTACAAAATCACGTTGAATCTGACCAACCTGAAAACCAGTGTCATCACTTGGACCGGTCAAAAAGAAATTCGTAAAGCCTTCAAAAAACGATCTGTTGGTTTGTAATTCATCCAGATGGTCCAACTTCAGCGCCTTTCCTTTATTTTGCTGATATTTGTTCTAGGAGCCTGTTCGACCTATCAGTCGAAAATTCAGGGCTCCAGGAACGATTTGAAATCGGGGCAAGTGCAGGCGGCTTTAGATCAGCTAAAACCGTTGGCTGAAAAGGACTCTGACGACCAACTTGTTTACTTGCTGGATTACGGAACGGCTTTGCAAATCGCCGGAAAATACAAAGAAAGCTCTGATGTCTTTTTGAAGGCCGACAAGATGGTTGAACTCAATGACTATCATTCGGTCTCAAAAATTGCGGTAGCCACCTTAGGCAGCGAAGACATGGTTCAGTACAAAGGAGAGTCTTACGAAAAGATTCTGATCAGTGCGTATCTGGCCATGGACTATTTAATGATGGGCCAATTCGACGACGCCATGGTGGAAGTTCGCCGAGTGAATGAAAAAATTAGCAAAATTAGACAAGACGGCCGAAAAAATTACGAACTCAACCCTTACGCCAATTATCTAGCGGGCCTGATCTGGGAGTCCGACGGAAAATTCGACGACGCTTATATCTCTTACGTAGATTCCAGCAAGATCGACAGCAGCAACCCCTTTCTGCCCGAAGATTTAATCCGAACAGCAAGAAAATCGCGACGAACGGACGATTACCAAGCGCTAAAAAAGCAATATCCACAAGTCGTAGAAAATCCCGACTGGTATGACAAGAACAAGGGCGAAGTGGTGATCCTGGTGCAACAAGGCTGGGGACCAGAAAAACATTTCTCTCCGGTGGACAATCGCTGGCCAAAACTCTACCCAGTCTTTAGCTCCACAAATTCAACAAAAATGACTATCGACGGAGTCGGAGATTTCCACTCAAAAATGGTCTACAACGTAGAACAAGTAGTGATCAAAACTCTGGACGATGATGTCGGCTGGATGATCGCAAGAAAAGTCGGCGCAACAGTGGCAAAAGCCGTGGTCGCCGACCAAATCCGCCAAAAACAAGGCGAACTAGCCGGATTCCTAGCAGCAGTAGCCATGCGAGTTTCAGATCGGGCTGATCTAAGACAGTGGTCCACTCTACCAAAAAATTTCCAAATGATAAGAACATGGTTACCAGCAGGAGAATACACAATGACTCTGCAAGGAACCAACGGTGGAAATCCCACAGCAGACCGCTGGGAAAACGTTAAATTCACCATTCATCCAGGACACAAAACATTCCTGAGCTGGCGCAGCCTTCGATAAGTGGGTCATTGGCTTTCAAAGCCTTCGGTCATACGGTGCTCGGATCCCCTTCGGGGCTCCTGTGCTCCGAGCTTGTCTTTGAAAGCCAATGACCTCACTTATCGAAGGCTGAGAGCTCACGAATTTGTGAGCCCTGAGTGTTGGGGAATTTTTATTGTGGTTGTGGGCGGTTATCTACTGCTGGCACGGGTTGGGTATTCTTGAGGGAGATGTCGGATTTCAGGTTTGCTTTTGTAATCGCGACATCGAGGCCCTTTCTAAAATTAACACACTCGCTCGACGAATCGCCAAAGTCGACTGTACATTGTACGCAGTGGTGAGCGAGGGCCTTGTCTTTTGATGAATGCTCCAAACATCTGCTGACAATAGACATTTTTGAGTCAGTGAACATAATTTCATCCGAAATTGGCGGAGCAAGTTCGTTCAGACTCTTTTTCATCCCTTCAAAATGAAGTTCGTAGAGACGCTGGGAAGCGTGTTCGCGGAAAATTTTGCAGACCTTCTTGATAGATTCGCAAGGCTGGCCCATGAGGCAAGAAATCTCCCCATCAAGGCGCTCAAAACATTTGGACAAAACCCGATAATCAATGGAAACAGGCTCGGCAGCTCCGGCAGAAAAAACAAACCCAAGAACACAAAAAACAAAAAGACTTTTCATATTGATCCTCCACCCAAAAGTGTAGCCGACAAGAATCCAATAGATAAAGACACCAACCGCATTCTAGCCCAAAGATGAGGCAAGCATTGCCAAAGAAAACGCCCTGAAAAAATTCAGAAAATTACTTGTCCCATTCCAAAGTGTGAAAAATCGGAAGAGGGGTACCGGCCCTTTTAAAGACAAGCTCGGAGCGCAGGCACCCCCGCCAGGGGGGCCGAGCACCGTATGACCGAAGGCTTTAAAAGGGCCGGTACCCCTCTTCCGATTTCCTTCACCACTAGGAAGGGACAAAAAAAAGCCCCGAATTTCTTCAGGGCGTTTCTTCATAATAATGTGGAATCAATTCTCTTAGCTATTGAAGCCTGTGTTGCTGGCTCCTGGAAGAATTGGTGTGTTGTCGTCGTTCGCACCTGGAAGAGTGGTTGCTTTTTCGGCAGCTACTTTCGAGGTTTGATCGGCTGTAGCGCGGGCCGCAGCGTTGGCAACACGTTGCTCAAGATTTTCTTTCATGCTGTCAGTGGAAGCGCGCTCTAGCTGAGCTGCTTGTGCTTGCGCTTGACGTTGCATGTAGTCTTGAGGAAATGCACCCAATTTAGCCAGGTAGTTAGAAATGCTTCCGTTACCGGTTTGGATGATTTCGCGAAGTGTGAAAAGAGGAGCGTATTGAGACGCTTTTTTCTCTGCTTCGAAAATGATCTGGGTTAAAGTAGCCGCAGTGATGTCGTTTTTAGACTTGTTGTCTATAACCATCACTTCTTCGTTGGTGCGGATCATTTTAGCAATGTCATCCAAAGTTACATAACAGCTCTGTTGAGTGTCATAAAGCTTTCGGTTCTGATAACGCTTAATGATTTTAACTTTACCGTTCGCGGGCTTAATGCTCTGTACGGTGTCGATTTGGTTCATCAAAGTGGCCTCCCCATTGTTTAAGTAAACGTTTTGGGCTATTTAATGGCCGGAAGCTAGCCCCCACCGCCACAGCTTGTCAAGCGAACAAACCCTCAAATACACCTACGCTACGCATTACTCGCATCAATGAATAGACCAAAAAAAGAGTTCAAAAAGTGCATTTATCGCTCAAGTTTTCTTAGAAATGGCCGAAAGTCTTGGTAGGATGAATAAAAAACCGGACAGTCATGAAGTATCAACGGGAAAACAGCTAGTTAGCTTTAGTATGCTTCTGTCTGTGTTTGTCCTCATTGCGGCCATTTGCGTGCTGTTTGGACCTGTGGTCTTCGGTTCAAAGGACCAAGATCATCAGAGAGCCATTAGCAAGGCTCAGAGCTTGGCCTATCAGATCTCCGTTTTGGACGATAAATCGGCCCAAAAAGCCAATTCGGAAGAAGTTGCCGCAAATGCCCAAAATTCAGGCAGAACTCCCGCCAGCCAGGCTCCTGCAGAGAGATCTGGCACCCTCGGCTTAGATCCCTGGGGACAGGCCTACCACTACAAAATTCGGCACGAAGGTCGACACAAAGTTATCGATGTTTGGTCGACGGGTGAAAACGCCATTCAGACTCAGGTCTTGATTCCTACTGACACCCTATAAATTGCGCCAAAACATTCAAGTCCCTTTTTGGTATGGCCGAAGAAGTCACTAAAGGGAGGCCTGATGTCTCTTCGGCCCATTTCAAATATCGTCATTTTTCTTGGTTTTGGAATGCTCATGTCTTCTTGCGTGGCCCTTCAGCCCAAATCGATGGCGAAGGATTCTGACACAGCCCCTTACTACGATGCCGCTTACGACGATCATAATCGGGCTCCGGCATCGTTCGTGCCCTCTTCCGTTGGCGGCGACAAGACTCAAAATTTAGATCCGGTTTATATGCGCACTCAGGCCGATTATTATTTTTCTATGGCAGAGTCCCAGAGCTACGACGGCGATCATCAAAAAGCGGTAGAGTCCTTCAAAATGGTTTTGGTTTACGATCAAGAATCTGCACACGTGCATTTGCGACTTTCTGCAGAGTACTTGAAATTGGGATTGGCCAACCAAGCCTTGGACCAAGCTGAAACCGCTGTGAAAATCGATCCGAAACTGATCGAGGCCCGCTTGATGTTGGGTGGACTATTTTCGTCGATGAAGGCTTACGATAAAGCATTGGCTCAGTACAATGAAATTCTGAAACTGGATTCACAGAACACAGAGGCTCCGCTGTACATCGGTGCTGTCTTGGCAGAGCAAAAACAATACGCCAAAGCCGTGCAATATTTTGAGTCATTGGCGAAGAATGACAACTATCAAACTCCGCACTTGGCTTACTATTACATCGCCCGCATTCGTGCCAGCCAAGAGGGAAAGCAGTATTCGAAGGCTGCCGAAGTGGCTTACAAAAAAGCTCTGGAAATTAAAAAGGATCATGTGGAGTCCATCTTGGGACTTGGTGATCTTTACAGTAAACTGAATATGGCGGACAAAGCCGTACGTCTTTTTTCTGACTATCAAAAAGAGCATGGACCCAGCGTGCGCGTGGCCGAAGCTTTGGCTCCGTTATATTTGGAAGAAGAGAAATATGACCTAGCCTACGATCAGTTCAGCGTCATCGAGCAAAACTCGGACGAGACTTTGAACGTCAAAGTAAAAATGGCTCTTATTTTGATCGAGCAGAAAAAATTCAAGCAAGCCATTGCCAAGCTCAACGAAGTTTTGGCTCAGGCGCCGGATAGCGATAAGATTCGTTTTTATCTCGCCGCAGTTTACGAAGAGACTCACCAAGCGAAGGACGCCATCGATAGCTTTCAAAAAGTCCCTGCCGAAAGTCAGTTTTTTGCAGAGGCCGTTGTTCACGGTGCCTATTTGATGAAACAAAATAAGGATCTCAGCGGAGCAGTGAGTTTCGTTAAGAAATCCACTGAGGCTCGAAAAGATTTGCCGCAGTTGATAGCTGTTTATGCGTCACTCTTGGATGAAAAAGGGGACTACAAAACAGCTTTGGACATCCTCAATAAAGGTGTTGAAAAATTTCCCGAGCAAGTGCAGCTGCGATTTTTCTTGGGCACGATCCAAGATCATTTAGGCAATAGAGATTCAGTGGTTGAAAATATGAAGAAGGTCATTGAGCTAGATCCCAACCACGTTCAAGGTTTGAACTACTTGGCTTACACCTATTCAGAAATGGGAAAATCTTTGGATGAGGCCGAAAAACTAATCCGCCGCGCTCTAGAAATCGAGCCCAAAGATGCTTTCATCATGGATACCTATGGTTGGATTCTTTTCAAAGAGGGAAAAACTTTGGACTCTATCCGAATTCTTGAGTCCGCTTACCGCAGCCAGCCCACCGAGGCCGTGATTGCGGAACATTTGGGTGATGCCTATTTCAAAGCACAAATGGTGGATCGGGCTAAAACAATGTACGAGCGTGCTGCCGAGTTTGAATCCGATGAAAAGCGGGCCAAAGAAATTCGCTCTAAAATCACCTCCATCCAGAATCAAGATGTTAAAAGAGAACAGCGGATGCCAGCCTCAGCGGATTGATGCTGGGTACGATCTTGACTGTCGAACTGCTTCAGTAGAGTCTTGACTCATGAAAAACTTTGCAAAAACCATGTCCTTGCTAGCGACATGTACATTTTTTAGCGCTTGCGTTTCCACACCCAAACCCTTTGTTAGCCACCAGCAGAGCGGGTCTTGGGAGGCGAAGGCACAGGCCAAGGATTTAACGAACGACAAATCCTACAATCTGAGTTTGGACATGATGGCCGTGACGCCGGATCTGTTTCGCATGGATGTGTCCGGCACCCTGGGAATCTCTTTGGCCACTATGGTGATCAACAAAAACCAGGTCCAACTGGCTCTTTATCGAGAGAAAAAATACTACGAAGGCGCCCTGTCCGATCATGCCTTGCGCTCGATGTTCAAGATGAATCTGAACCCTAGGCTGTTAATGAATGTGTGCACGGACTCGCCGGTGAGTGACTCTGGCTGGGGTTGCAAAATCGGAGTGGACGGTATGGTGGATTTCTGTGTTAGAAAATCCGACGGTTTTAAAATCCAGTGGTCCGAGCGCGACGGAGAGAAAAAACGCGTCACGCTGACGGACAAGGGCTTTGAACTTCAAATCGTTTTTAAGTCGTTCACCGAGGGCGACCCGACCAACGTCCAGTCTGGGAAAAGCCCGTTTCAATTTGAGACTCCCAAAGATTTTACCAAGTATCAAATTCCGTGATGCAGATGTCGCAATTTTAACAAATGTTGACCTGAATATGTACCGAAATGACCTTCTAATGCATACTAGTAAGTAGGTATAGGAGGATCACCTAATGGCCAATCCTAAAATCGATTTACAGTCCTTGGTGAAATCATGGGAATCAAAAAACGGCGCCGCTCATGTGAACTGGAGCGGCACCTTCAATGAATACCTAGATCTGGTGAAACAAAATCCACGGATCACTCGCAATGCCTTTCAAAGAATGTATGACATGGTCTCTGAGGCCGGCACCGAAGAGTACGTGGATTTTAAAAAGCCTGTTATTCGCTACAAATTTTTTGATGACTCCAAAAACAACGGCAAAGACGCCGTTTTTGGCCTTGATGTTCCGATCATGAAACTAGTCAACGTGCTGAAAGCGGCAGCCATGGGTTACGGCACCGAAAAGCGCGTGATCTTGCTTCACGGACCTGTTGGCAGCGCTAAGTCCACACTTTGTCGCATGCTGAAAAAAGGTATCGAGGACTACTCGAAATCTCCTCAAGGAGAGATGTACACGTTTGAGTGGATTGACGACAAAGGTGAATTGGGTGGCTTGCTTGGACTTGAAGCGAAATCCTTTCTGTCTCCGATGCACGAGGAGCCACTGCTGCTGATTCCTGATGAGCTGCGCGCTTCAGTTTGCGATGACCTGAACCGTGGCCAAGAGGGCAGCTTCCGAGTTTCAATTTCTGGAGAACTGTGTCCGCCCAGTCGTTACATTTTCAAGGCATTGATGGAGCGTCACAAGGGCGATTTGATGAAGGTGCTTTCGCATGTAAAAGTGAAAAGGCTCACACTTTCAGAGGCCGACCGAATCGGCATCGGCACCTTCCAGCCGAAGGACGAAAAAAATCAGGACTCTACAGAGCTCACTGGCGACATCAACTACCGCAAAATTGCCGAGTATGGATCTGACTCCGACCCCCGTGCTTTTAACTTCGACGGCGAATTCAATGTGGCCAATAGAGGCATGATTGAGTTTGTCGAAGTTTTGAAGTTGGACGTGGCATTCCTTTACGATCTTCTGGGTGCCTCTCAAGAACATCGGATCAAGCCCAAGAAGTTTGCACAAACTCACATTGATGAAGTGATCATCGGTCACACCAATGAGCCCGAATATCGTCGCCTGCAAGACAACGAGTTCATGGAAGCCCTTCGCGATCGTACGGTGAAAATCGACATTCCCTACATCACTCGCTGGAGAGACGAAATCAGTATTTACAAAAAGGACTTCAACTCTCAGCGCATTCGTGGGGTGAGCATTGCTCCGCACACGATTGAAATGGCAGCGATGTGGGCAATCATGACCCGCCTGGAAAAACCCAAGAAGGCGAACCTCACGCGCTTGCAGAAGCTGAAGCTTTACAATGGCAAAACTCTTCCAAATTACACTGAGGACAATGTTCGCGAGCTGCGCAAAGAGACCATGCGTGAAGGTCTTGAAGGGATTTCCCCGCGTTACATTCAAGACAAACTTTCCAATGCCATTGTTATGGCTCAGCAAAACAATCGTGGATCAGTGAACCCCTTCATGGTTCTGAACGAGCTGGATTCGGGTTTGAAAAATCACTCGTTGCTTTCGAATGAAGAATTGAAAGCGGATTACCGCGAACTTTTAGGCGTCGTTCGTCAAGAATACGAAGAGATCATCAAAGCCGAGGTGCAAAGAGCGATCAGTGCTGATGAAAGCTTCATGATGCGACTCTGCGGAAATTACATCGACAATGTGAAGGCCTACACTCAGCGCGAACGCGTGCGCAACTCTTTCACTGGGCAGGATGAAGAGCCCGATGAAAGACTCATGCGCTCCATCGAAGAGAAGATCGAAATTCCTGAATCTCGTAAAGACGACTTCCGTCGTGAGATCATGAACTACATCGGCGCGCTGTCTTTGGAAGGCAAGAAATTCAATTACAAAATGAATGAGCGTCTGCACAAGGCCCTAGAGTTAAAAACCTTCGAAGATCAGAAGGACAGCATCAAGCTGACGTCGATCGTGAGCTCTGTGGTCGACAAAGACACTCAGGAAAAAATTGATATCGTGAAAACTCGTTTGATCAAAGACTTCGGCTATGACGAAATTTCAGCCACCGACGTTCTTCATTATGTCGCCAGTATTTACGCTCGTGGGGACGTGAAGAACAAATAGGGAGATCCTGTGTCCATCAAAGAAGACCATAATCGGTTTCGGGACATTATTAAGGGCCGGATCAAAGAAGATCTGCGGAAATACGTTTCCCAAGGGGAAATGATCGGCAAGCGCGAGAACGAGTACGTGAAGATCCCGCTGCCTTCCATCGATATCCCGAATTTTCGCTACGGACCAAAACAGCAAGGCGGCGTCGGACAAGGCGAAGCCAAGCCTGGCGATTCCGTCGGCGAGCCCCAGCCGGGTCAAGGTCAAGCGGGTGACCAGCCGGGCGAACATCTGCTGGAAGTCGAACTTTCTATCGAAGAACTGGCGCAAATTCTAGGCGAAAAATTGGCGCTGCCTAGAATTCAACCTAAAGGCATGAAGCAAATAGAGACCACGAAGAATCGCTATTCGGGGCTATCGCCCATCGGACCGCAGGGCTTGAGGCACTTTCGCTCTTCCTATAAGAAAGCTCTGCAGAGATCCATTGCTGCCGGTACCTACGATCCGAAAAATCCCATCATCGTGCCGATCAAAGAGGACTTCCGCTATCGCACGGTGAAGACCGTCAAAAAGCCAATGACCAAAGCTGTGGTCATTTACATGATGGACGTTTCGGGCTCTATGGGTGACGAACAAAAAGAGATCGTGCGCATGGAGAGTTTTTGGATCAACGCCTGGCTCAAAAAACATTACAAGGGCCTTGAAACGCGCTTCATTATTCACGATGCCGCGGCCAAAGAGGTGGATGAAGGCACATTTTTTAAAACCAGTGAGTCCGGCGGTACGCTGATTAGCTCGGCCTATAAGCTGGCTCAGCAAATGATTGAAAGTGATTACCCGGTTCACGAATGGAATATTTATCCCTTCCATTTTTCCGATGGTGACAACTGGAGCGGTGAGGACACGCGCCTGTGTGTGCGCCTACTGCGGGAATTCTTCATGCCCAAGTGCAATGTTTTTTGCTACGGCCAAGTCGAGAGCAAATACGGCAGCGGCCAATTTTTAAAAGACCTGCAAAAAGAATTCGGTACGGATGAGCAAATCATCCTTAGCCAAATTGAAAATAAAGACAAAATTCTTGATTCGATTCGCGACTTCCTTGGAAAGGGTAAGTGATATGGCGAATTTAACTCCAGCACTGGAAGCTGAAAGACAGAAGATTCTAAAAATCGCCAAAGACTCTGGTTTGGATATTTTTGAAACCATCTTCGAGCTGATCAGCTATGACCAGATCAACCAATTCGCAGCTTTCGGTGGCTTTCCAGTGCGCTATCCCCACTGGAAATTTGGCATGGAGTACGAACATCTCTCCAAGTCCTACGAATACGGGCTTTCGAAAATTTATGAAATGGTGATCAACACCGACCCTTGCTACGCGTATCTCATGGAAGGGAATTCCATGATGGATCAGAAATTGGTGATGGCGCATGTGTATGGTCATTGCGATTTTTTTAAAAACAACGTTTGGTTTGCAAAAACCAATCGCAAGATGATGGACGCCATGGCCAACCATGCGACCCGGATTCGGCGATATATGGATCGCCACGGCTATGACGTCGTGGAAACCTTTATCGATCGCTGCCTAAGCCTTGAAAACCTCATCGATAGATATTCAGTGTATTACGAGCCTAGCCGCTCGCGGGAAGAAGCTCCTCAGCAAAAACAAAAGGAGTATTTGCTTCGCTATGATCGCGAATACATGCGCGACTACATCAATCCACCCAGCTTTGTCGCTGAACAAAAGCAGAGGATGCATGACATTGCCGCCAAGCGCTCGAAGTTTCCTGAAGAGCCTGAACGCGATATTTTGCGATTTCTGATGGCCTACGCACCTCTGGCTGACTGGCAACAGGATGTGCTTTCGATCATTCGTGATGAGGCCTATTATTTTGCTCCGCAGGGGATGACGAAAACCATGAATGAGGGTTGGGCGTCTTACTGGCACACAAAATTGATGACACAAAAAATTCTGAACGATTCAGAAATCATCGACTATGCGGATCATCATTCGGGCACCGTCGCCATGAGTCCGCAATCCTACAATCCTTATAAAGTTGGCATTGAGCTCTTTCGTGACATCGAGGATCGCTGGAACAAGGGTCAGTTCGGTCGCGACTGGGAAAATTGCGATGATGTGCGCGAGCGAAAAAATTGGGATCGCAGAACCAATCTGGGCCGCGACAAAATTTTCGAGGTCCGCAAGATCTACAATGACGTCACCTTCATCGATGAATTTTTGACCGAGGAATTCTGTCTGAAAAACAGATTCTTTGTATATAAATTCAACAAGCGCACCAATCAGTTTGAGGTCGATACTCGTGATTTCAAGGCGATCAAGGCTAAGCTGCTGTTCCAAATGACCAATTTTGGTCAGCCGATCATTCGCATCGACGACGCCAACTTTGAAAATCGTGGCGAACTGCTGCTTTCGCATCTGTGGGAAGGCATCGACATGCAGCCCGATTTTATGACAGAGACTATGAAGAATCTCTTTGGGGTTTGGACTCGGCCGGTGAATCTGCTGACCGTGCTGGATAACGAACGCATGCTCTGCCGTTTTGATGGTAAAGAGTGGACTCAGCATAAACTCTCTGGGCCAGAGCCTGCTCCTGCCACTACTGAAGAAAAAAAGTGAATGTCTTCCAATCTTGTCTGGTCCGATGACCCAAAAGACAAATGCCCGGCCTGTGGAGCACTGAAAACTCAGTGCAAGTGCAAACCTAAGGAAGAGCCGGGGAAACAGTATAATTTTGTCGCGATTTTTCGCATGGAAAAAAACGGCCGCGGCGGCAAAACCGTCACCGTCATCGACAATTTGCCCAAGCAAGAAGTGTTTCTGAAGGAGCTCACCAAAGAGCTCAAGGCCAAATGTGGCTCTGGGGGTACCTACTCTGTTGCCGGAAAAGAAGGATTGATCGAAATCCAGGGCGACAAACGGCTGCAAATTAAGGCGATTTTTGACAAGAGGGGCTATAAGTACAAGGGAATGTAATTTTTCTTGCCCAGATCCGTAACTCGAGGAATCATCTGGCCATTGGCAAAATTAAACAACAAGGAGATTCCTATGAAAATGTTCGCAATGTTATTGCCCGCTTTGATGGTTGGTTCTTTGGCTCTTGCACAAGGTGGCGGCGACGCTATGGCTGCGGCTCCAAAAACAAAAAAAGAAGCTTACAAAGCTTGCAAAGATTCATCTGCTGGCGACAAAAAAGCGATGAAAAAATGCATGAAAGATTGGAAAAAAAGCCAAGGAAAATAATTAGCTCAGGCTAATTGTTAGTTCAAAAAGCCCACTCCGGTGGGCTTTTTATTTGGAGCCAAGGACATAACTGATGCAAAGTTCAGACGCGCGTTTTCGAAATATCAAAAAAATCGGTGGACACACCCGCTGGAGCCAAGATTTTTATCACTATCTGCTGCTAGTGACCTGGCCCAGATTTTTCGCCGCCTTCGTCGGATTTTTCCTAGTGTTCAATATTATTTTCGGAGTCCTCTACTGGATCATTCCCGGAGCTTTATCCGGTACTGATGGTTCCCTCTTCCAATCCTTTCTTTTTAGTGTGCAGACCTACACCACCGTTGGTTACGGATCCTTTGCTCCGGCCAGTGCATTAGCTCACGTGATCATGGTCTGTGAATCGCTTTTGATGCTGTTTTCCTCGGCCGCGCTGACCGGACTGGTATTTGCCAAGTTTTCGCGACCGAATGCCAAAATTATTTTTTCAAAATCGGCGCTGATCAGTCAATTTGACGGAAAAAAATGCCTGATGATGAGAATGGGAAACCTGCGCAACAACACCATCGCCGAAGCTCAAGTCAGCATGCTGATCTTGAAAACCTTCGTCACCAGCGAGGGACAGCAGACCCGCGGGCAAGTGGATCTAAAATTGCGGCGTAGAACCAGCTTATTTTTTGCGCTGTCCTGGTTGGTCGTCCACGAAATTGACGAGCAAAGTCCGATCTACGGACTCACCTCAGAAGATTTGATTCGACAGAACATCGAGCTAGCGGTGTCTGTGATTGGTAATGATTCGACAGTGTCACAAGCCGTCCATGCCGGTTGCATTTACAGCCCCGATGAAATCATTTTCGATCGATATTTTGAAGACGTGATTGAGTCTGAAAATGGCCGTGTAAAAGCGATCAACTACAAAAAATTTCACGACTTGAAAGCCTAGCCAGCCAGCTGCGGGAACCGCAGCGTTTCGCTAGCCAGCCGGTGGCACACCGGCGTTTCGCTAGCCAGCCGTATCGGCGTTTCGCTCACCCTTTTTCCGCTATGACAAACATCCCGGTGGAAATTCCGCTCATAGAAATGGCCTTAAGAAAACCGGGAATATGATATTTTTGATACAGCCGAATGTAGTTAAATCCATACCGATTCACGCGCACATTTTTGAAGCCGACATCCGTGAAAAGTCTTTTGATCGATCGATCCGAGTAATAGCAGACATGCGCCGGAGGATCGAGATAATACCATTTCTCTTTATTCCATCGAGACATTCCACCATCAAGATTGCCTGTGCTTAGGCACGCCCGTCCGCCTGGCTTAAGGCTATCATAAATTGCAGTGGCAAATTTGTGGGGATTTAAATCGTGCTCGATCACTTCTGTGGAAAGCACGCAGTCGAATCGTGAACTGCAACGCTGAGTGATTGCAGGGTCGTAGACTTTTCCAGTGTGAACCTGAAAGCCGCGTGCGCGAAGGCTTTCACTGGCAAATTCAGAAATTTCTACGGCTTCATAAGTAACTTTAGGATGGGCTTCTTGCAAATACCGACCGATCATTCCGCCGGCGCCAGGGCCAATCTCAAGCAGATTCTTGAAATCCGCCTGAAGCAAGTTTTCAATGATGTATTTTTTTTCTTTTTCCACTACGGCATTTTCGTCTTGCGAAAACCGAGCCTTGCCGCCCGAAAAATATTCCTTGTCATAGAAATTAACAAGATCTTGTTCGCTGACATTCGTTTGCCCAAAGCCGCAGTCAGCGCATTTATAAATCTCAAAATTATTTTTCGCGCAGTAGGATCGAACTTCGGACGATCCACAAATTTTACAATTCATCGCCGCAGCATACATAGGCCTACGCTCTCTTGCGACGAAAAAAATCGGATAGAATTTTTCCGCACTCTTCAGCCAAAACGCCGGCGGTAACGTCAAAGCGGTGGTTCAATCGCGAGTCCTCGGCCAACCGAAACAGCGAGTGAATGCCGCCGCCTTTTGGGTCCGTGGCGCCGTAAACCAATCGCCCAATGCGACTTTGCACCAATAGGCCGGCACACATCACACAGGGCTCTAGGGTGACATACAAAGTCGCATCAGAGAGTCTCCAGCGTCCCAATTTTTGCGATGCCCGGTGCACGCATATAACCTCTGCATGGCCGATGGGCGTGTTCCATTGTTCCTTTTTATTGAATGATTTCGATATAATACGACCGTCCACCACCAAAATAGAACCGACAGGAACCTCGTCCTGATCAGCGGCCTTTTGAGCCAATTCCAGGGCCTTCTTCATCCAAAAGACATCATCATATTGCGGCGCATCCGAGTTCGTGGTCATAGAGTTCAGTACATAGTCAGAATCTTTGTGATTGTCATCTTGCGGCGTTCTCGACGCTCTGATATACGAAACCTTCTTATCCACTGGGAAGGAAGGTGATTTTAGTGGCTTTAGTTAAAGTTAAAGACGGCGAAAGTTTTGAATCTGCATTTCGTCGATTTAAAAAATCCTGCGAAAAAGCAGGCATCCTTTCCGATGTTAAAAAACGCGAACATTATGAAAAACCAAGCGTTCGATTGAAAAAGAAATCTTTGTCAGCACGCAAACGCGCTCTGAAAAAGACAACCAAGCGAGTTTGGGGAGAATAATCTCTTCCTAGCCAGCCGTATCGGCGTTTCGCTTGGATTTAAATCTCAAGAGGGGAATTCTCACGGGAATTTCCCTCTTTTTTTGCGGGGGTAAATGAAATGGAAATTCGTGAACGTTTAACAACCGAAATGAAAGAGGCCATGAAAGCCAAAGATCAACTTCGGCTGGAAGCCATTCGTTTTCTGCAAGCAGCGATCAAAAACAAAGAGATTGAACTGCGGCCCAACCCAATTTCTGCCGACGACGTTCTAGCCGTCGTCAAAAAAATGGTGAAGCAACGCAAAGAATCCATCGAACAATATCAAGCGGCCAATCGCCAAGATTTGGTCGACAAAGAATCCGCAGAACTGAAAATCATCGAAGCTTATCTGCCGGCACAAATGGGCCGCGGCGAAATTGAAAAGATAGTATCCGAGGTCATCACACAAACGAACGCTGCCAGCATCAAAGACATGGGCACCGTGATGAAAGCCGTGGTGGCCAAAACCGGTGGCGCTGCTGACAACAAAATCGTGAGTGAAATCATTCGTTCGAAATTGCAAGCTTAGGAATACATGAGATTTACTGAGGACTTCATCGAGAAAGTCCGCGATGCCAACAACCTCGTGGACTTGATCGCTCAGCACACGCAACTTCGTCCCATGGCCGGTGGCTATATGGGACGCTGTCCGTTTCCCGATCATCAGGAGAGGACTGCTTCTTTTTCTGTGTCAGAGGCCAAGCAAGTCTACAACTGTTTCGGCTGCCACAAAAAAGGAAATATTTTTACCTTCCTCCAAGACTTCATGGGCTTAAGTTTTCCAGAGACCGTGGAGTTTCTTGCGAATCGCGCTCACATTTCAATGCCCGAAGATACCAGCCACGATGCCGCTCAACAAGATCAAGTGGCGCGCAAGAAAAAAGCCATCATTCAAATCAATAAACTGGCGTTGCAATATTTCACTGACAGCTATCATCGTCTGGCCAAAGACCATCCAGTTCGTGTTTACGCCGAACAAAAGCGTGGACTTTCCGCGCAGACCATCAAAGATTTTCAAATCGGATATGCTCCCAAGGAGTGGGACGGTTTTGCCAAGGTGGCTCAATCCAAGTCCGTGAATTTGGCATTAGCCGAAGAGGCTTGGCTGATCAAACGACGCGCCCAAGGTGATTCCTACGGCGATGGATACATTGATAAATTTCGCGATCGTTTAATGTTCCCCATTTTAAATCAGATGAACGAGCCCGTCGCATTCGGTGGACGCATCATCGATCAGGGAGAGCCCAAATATTTGAACAGTGGTGAAACTCCGGTGTTCAACAAAGGCAAAATTCTTTACGGACTTTCACAGACAGCAAAATTCGTTCGCAGTGAAGATCAGGTTTTGGTGGTCGAAGGCTACATGGATCTGGTTTCATTGTATCAAGCGGGAATTCGCAATGCGGTGGCTCCGATGGGAACGGCGCTGACCTTCGACCAAGGGCGAATACTCGGGCGCATGACAAAAAATGTGATTGTACTTTTTGACGGTGATGAAGCCGGTCAACGAGCCGCCGAAAGAAGTTTACCCATACTTTTAAACGCCGATGTTCACCCAAAGGGAATGATTCTGCCTGAGGGCATGGACCCCGATGATTTCGTCAAATCTCAGGGTGCAGAGGCTTTGACCAATTTAATTTCGACTGCGCCAGATTTATTTTCTATGGTGCTCGGCATGTGGACGCGCGGCTATCGCGGTGAAGCTTCCGATAAAGTGAAGATGAGCGACTTGCTCATTCCGATTTTTTCAGCGATGCAAGATCAGCGTTTGAAGCGCCTGTATTTGCAAGAAGCTGCCGGAAAATTAAAAGTCGAAGAGCATTGGCTGCGAGAGGCTTTGCGAACACCGAGTGGAAAAATCAGCTCAAGTGACGTCTACAGCAATTCTGGTGCCAACTTAAATCAGAGACCCAGCGCGACAGGAACACCAAATTCTTCGGAAAATTTCACAAATTCCCAGCCTTCGGCTGAAAAAAATCCAGGCTCAGAAAGCACCGAAAGCTCCGTAGAGCGTGTCTCATTGAAAGGAGCCACCAAGCTGGAGGCCACACTTTTGGGAATCGTGCTTAAAAATACTAATAATTTTGAATACTTCCGTGATAATCAGGGAATGGAACTGGTGCTTCATCCCGGAGTTCGGCAAGTGCTGGAAAAAGCGGCAGTCGCCTATAGACAAGGTCCAGAAAAATTTGATAAATTGGCCGGTCTCTTAGCGTCCTTTGTCGATCGACCGGAACTACTGCTTGCAGATTCCGAACGCTCGGCCAACGAAGCTGGTGACGACATCGCGGCGGATATCGCGAAAGAAAAAGAGAAGGAGCAACGACAAGAATCAGAAGCAAAACTTCTGGTCGATTGTGTGAAACGTTTGAGAAATCAATTTTTGAAAGTTCAAGCGGATCAATTGGCAGCGGAAATAAAAGTGCAGCCCACTCCCGAAAAATTAGAAAAATTAATGAGTATTCAAAGAGACCGACTGGCGATCAACAAGGAATCATGATGAACACAAATAACGAAAATGAACCAGTGAAGCAGCTCAGCCTTGCCGAGCAAGATGCAATGATCAAAGAAGAAGTTCAGCGCATTCTGAAGTTGGCGAAGGAAAAGGGCACGCTCACCATCGAAGAGATCAATGAACTTTTGCCGCCAGAAATCATTGCGGCCAGTGTTCTTGATGCCTTCATGCAGGCGCTGGAAATCAATGGCGTGGTCATCACAGATTTGACCGAAGCGCGCAAAGACGATGACGACGAAAAAGAACAGTTTCTGGCCGATCCTGACAAAGAGGACGAAGAAGCTGATGAAGATGAAAAAGCCGAAAGCGAAGACGTTAAAGGCAACGACCCCGTGCGCTTGTACCTGCGCAAAATGGGATCAGTGTCCCTGCTCACTCGTGAGGGTGAGGTCGAAATCGCCCGTCGTATCGAGATGGGAGAACGAGAGATCGTTCGCGCCATCCTGATGTCACCCATCGGAACGGTAGAGATCATCAATCTGGGCAAACGCTTGGATGAAGGTCGTATCAAGGTGAAATCGATCTTCCGCGGTTTGGAAGACGAGGACACTCAGTATGATGAAAAAGAATACATCGATAAAATTCATCAGCTGATCGGCAAAGTTTACGAATATCAATCACAGGTTGGAGCGGCGTTCAAAGTCCTACGCGATGATGCAACCACAGCCCCCGTGCGTGAAAAAACTTTGGCGGATGTGCATGTCTTGAATGAAGTGTTGATGGCGAATTTCGAGTCCATCAATTTCAATCGTAAAACCATCAATCGCGTCGTGATTAAATTCCGTAACTTGGTGAACCGCTTAAATTCTCTGCGCCGACGGATCAAAGATGGCACCGAGCGAACGTTCTCTAAAGACGTGAATGTTTTGGTCGAGCGATTGAAGCTCATCGAAACCAATGAAAAAGAATCAGTCAAAATGTCGAAAGACACGGGCCTGACATTCGGTCGCTTCAGAACCTATGCGCTGACAGCTTCCGATGCCGACACTCGTATGCGACGTCTGTATTCCGAAACTGAAATGAATTATCGATGGATCAACGAAACTTACACGGCCATCTGGCGCGGTGAAAAAGAAGCCGACGTGGCAAAATCAGAGTTGGTTGAGGCCAATTTACGTCTGGTGGTTTCCATCGCCAAAAAATACACCAACCGTGGTTTGCAATTCCTGGATCTGATCCAAGAGGGCAACATCGGTTTGATGAAGGCCGTGGATAAGTTCGAATATCGTCGTGGTTATAAATTTTCGACATATGCCACTTGGTGGATTCGTCAGGCGATCACTCGTGCGATTGCCGATCAGGCGCGCACGATTCGTATTCCTGTGCACATGATCGAGACCATCAACAAGCTGGTGCGTACACAAAGGCACCTAGTTCAGGAACTGGGCCGTGAACCCGTGCCTGAAGAGATCGCTGATCGTATGGACATGCCTGTGGACAAAGTCCGCAAAGTCTTGAAAATCGCGAAAGAGCCCATCTCTTTAGAAACTCCAGTGGGCGAAGAAGAAGATTCGCATTTGGGCGACTTTATCGAAGACAAAAAGGTCATCAACCCGGCAGAAGCCATTGTGAATCTGAACTTGGCCGAACAAACTCGTCGGGTGTTGGCAACACTGACTCCGCGAGAAGAAAAAGTTCTACGCATGCGTTTCGGTATCGGCGAAGAATCCGATCACACTTTGGAAGAGGTCGGTCAGGATTTCAACGTCACCAGGGAACGTATTCGTCAGATCGAGGCCAAAGCCCTTCGCAAGCTGCGACATCCATCGCGCTCGAACAAGCTTAAAACCTTCGTCGATTCTTGATCGCTATTTGATCTTAATCAAAGAAACGCCCAGGGCCACTGGGCGTCGGTCTTCCGAGCACGCCGAGAACTCGGCAAATTTATTGCCAATAGAAATGTACTGACCACTTTTGCGAGTTTCTTGCAGGAGCAGGTCATAATCTTTCGGGCATTCGCTGACTCGCGGAATGATTCCGCAGCCCTTGCTGCTGACATCCACTTCTTTTCTGGACGAAATGGCACAGCTATCGAAGCCCAACTCTTTGAGAGTGGTCTTGTCGGTGGTCATGATGTTCAAAGTTTTCTGATTGAACCCATAGACCACTAAGTAAGCCCCTGAAATGCGTTGCGAGGGATTTTGAATGGTCATAGTGCCCGAAGCCTTGTGAGTGAAGAGCACGTTCTTCATCTGTTTGTCAGCCGCCAGCGTGTAGACCAAATCCCAGCGTGATCCCGTGAAGGTGAGCTCACGAACAGAGTATCGACCGTTGCCGGCGGGCTCTGGCTGTTCGCTGCGCCAAACTCCGGCCAAGCGGGGAGGGCTCACCACTTCAGAATCGCTTTGATTGGTGGACTTGACCTCGGTGAAGGGTATGTCGTCGGGCATGGCGATCGCTTCAGTGGACTCTGGCTTATGTTCCGAAGAACAGGCCATCAGAGCTAGAAATAAGAATGATACAAGGAGTCTCTTCAACACAGAGGCTAGAGTCATATTATTTTTATTTTGAGGCAAGCAAGATTGTTTGCTATTCCTAGATGAGCCAGCGGGGGGTTAGCTTAGTTGGTTAAAGCAGCCGGCTCATAACCGGCGGATCGCAAGTTCGAATCTTGCACCCCCTACCATCCCCAACATTCCAACATTCCAACATTCCGGAATTCCAGAATACCAGTTAACCGGTATTCCCGAATTCCAGCCCAGAATTCAGGTTCACCTCCCGCCATATATAGATCCAGCGAAAAGTTACGGCTACTACCTAGTTCCTTGAGAGCTCGAGGGAAATGATGGCAAAGGCCTTCCACTTGTGGCACACGAAAGCCCTATCTGTTTGGCATAATCCAACATCCCTTGGGCATTCAACGCAGGTTTGAATGCGCAAATTTGTGGATCGGTAGAATCCGCACATTTTTCCGAATTTGAGTAAATTCGATTCTGTAAATAATTAGTATAATCTCCTATAAGAGTGTTCCTGTCATTTTCAGAGCAAGTTCCAATTGGTCCACTCACGTCTTGGGAAAAATTGGCGATTTTATTTCTGAAGGCTTCAAAATCAGATTTGGTTTGCTCGCAGAGTGTGCAGGCAGATTCCAAACACTGATTTGTAAAGACATAGCCGGGACCGCAGCTATTCGTGGGGAGAGATCTCCTAACAATTGCGGTGAAACTACTCCAATCAAATTGGCAATTGGGCGTTTGGGAGGGCTTACCTGATTTTTTTAATCGGCTGCAAAGATCACTGTCTTGTTGAATATTTGCTTTTACTCTTTGAACTTCAGCCATAAGTTCTGTGCGAAGCTTTTCTTTCGTCTTTGGATCCATGTCGTCAGTCAAAGAGTCATCGCTATCAGGTTTGGAAAGCCTAATGCCGAATATCTCTAGATCGTTCCGTTTCAAGGTGTCCAAGGAATCATTTAAATACATGAGGCTGTTTTGGCAGGATTCAGTGCAGTCTAAAGCACAGCCCTCTCCCATTCCGGGTGTGGCTTTCGGATTGGTCTCTGTGCAGGTTTTTGCAAAGCAATGATGGGAAGTAGGATTATAGTACTCTTTACCTGGCAGACATCCATCAGAGTCATGACAATTGTCATGGCTGTCTGGCTCTGAACCTAACGGGCAGGGAACACAATCGGTTTCTTTGTCTGGATTTTGGTAGTTGTCCTCTAGTTTCTGCTTTTGAGCCTGGGTTAGGTGGTATCCGGCTTTAGATACATTTTCTATGAATAAGGGAATTGCCTCCGCAGCGACCGAGCTATATTTCTCCGGTCCATAGTCTCGTATGAGATTACCAATGACGGCGGCATGCTTTGAGCTGCACTTTGGCTGAATACATTGAGAATACTTGAATGAAGTTTTCTCGTTACTGCAGTCAATTTGTCTGCAGCTAATATCGTCAGCATTCGCCTTCATTGAGCATGGATTACCAATGGGGGCATGTTTCAAGAAGGACTTCAGCTCGGCCTTCTTTTTACAATTTACTAAATTAAGTGTGGCTTCATGACCATTCGTCTTTTTATTGAATGTACTGTTATATACGAAAGAGCCAGCAAACCCTGTAATACTTTTCTTATCCCTTGGGTAGGCAGCACAGAGAACAGAGTAGCCCTCCGCGGAAATATGCAATCGGTTAGAACTAAAAAAATTGTCTGTTATGCATTTTTTAAAATCAGATGGTGTTATATTCCACACGTCTTCGCTTTGAATTCGTCTAGTGAAGTCTTGAATAAATGGAATCAGTAAAACCTTTCCTTTTGCTTTCACACAGCTCGGATCTTTGGGTTTAAGGGAACATTGTTGTAACGCCGGATCCAGGTAAAGAGGATTTTCAAATTTAAAAACTTTGCTATCATCCAACTTGAGAATCTCGGTTGAGTCTGCTCCAGGGCTTGGAGCCGCGTAGCATATTGCAATAATAAGTAAAATCCTGGCTTTCATAACTACATATTATTCGGTTTAGTCCATTTTTTACTCAAATTTTAAAGTCTGACTTTTTGACGGGCAAGTTACATGTAGGTTTTAAAATGGTGTTCTTTCGGTTTTCATCCAGGACCTTGGTCACGCAGGCTAATTGCGTCGAACAGTGTCTCTTCAAAACACGGGGTGAGTTCTCGTGATATTTTTTGATAGACATTATTCCTTCTCTTTGTTGATGGTTATAGTCTTGTCCTCAAACCGCTGATTGATCTTCAAAATAGCATTTCTTGACCAACCTTTCTGTCCGCGGATTTTAATGCCATCACTGTTCAAGTTCTTGAAGATGACGGTAGCTGTTTGTAACCAGTGGCCCGCGGGGGCACCGCCCCGCTGAGCCCACAGAATGTTTCACTATTGTCCGAGCTGTTGATCGATGATCTTTTTGAACTCTGAATAAGGTCTTGCGCCAGTGATGGCTACGGTGCCGATCATAAAGCTGGGGGTCCCATTAAAACCGTGAGTGTTCGCCAACTGTTGGTCTTCGGCCAAAGATTTTGCGACCTGATCCCCTGCCATGTCGGTTTTCATTTTTGAAACGTCGACACCCAATTGGCTCGCCAAAGCATATAAGTAAGACTCACCTTGCTCGGCCAACTCATGTTGGTTGGCAAAAAGTTCATCGCGAAAGGCGCAACCCAGCTTAGGGCTTTGCAGCCGAACTGCAGTGAAGGCTTTGGCTGCAACCAGTGCATGCGGATGAAAAGGCAATGGCATATTCCTAAAAACCAGTTTCACTTTTCCTGGGTAATCTTTCAGAACTTCCTTCATGGTATCAGCGCCTCTGGCGCAATAGGGACACTGAAAATCAGAAAACTCCTCGATGGTGACGACGCTCGCGGTGGTTCGATCAGGTTTGGGCATTGCTGTTTCGCTGTCAGGGCGTGCTAACGCTGTGGTCGTCATACCTAGCACCACAAGTACCATCGCCACAGTGTTTCGTTGAAAATTCGTGAACATAAATCCTCCGTTTTAGTTTGTGAGCTTGCTCATGCAAGTCATAGGAAGAATTTATCAGGTGTGGATTTTTGTTTGTCCGCCCAAGGTCAAATGTTTGAAAACAATTCTTTGCAGGTCGCTGACGGTTATAGGCGACAGAGCCGATAACCCACGGCACGAACGGTCTCTATAAGATCATTGTGGACCTTTTGCCGTAACAACATGATGTGGGTGTCTACTGTGCGCGTCGTGGGATAGACGTCGTATCCCCAGACCTTATTCAAAATCTCATCGCGGGAAAAAACCTTCTCTGGACTTTCTGCCAACAGGACCAGAAGATCAAATTCCTTTTTTACCAATTCAATCGGTTGACCGTTGAAAGTGACTTTGTGCTTGATGCGATCAATGGTGAGCGGTCCGACCTGCAGAAATCCAGCGGTCTCTGTCACTGGTGTGGCATCGGTCTGGCGTTCTCGCAGGCGCACGCGAATGCGTGCGATGAGTTCACGGCTCTCAAACGGTTTGGTCATATAATCATCGGCGCCCATTTCCAGTCCCAGAACCTTGTCGACTAGCTCTACCCGCGCAGTTAAGAAAATCACCGGAGTTTTAACTCCCTGACTGCGAAACCCATTGAGAAGATCAATGCCTTGGCCATCAGGAAGATTCCAGTCCAAAATAACAAGATCGGGATTTAAGTTCATTTTTTCTTTGGCCATCTTGAGTGTCGTTGCCACGTCCACTTGATAGCCTTCGGCTTCGAGAGCTGCCTTTATGCCATTGCTGATATTTTCATGATCTTCAATCAACAAAATTTTCGCCATGGCTAAGTCGCCTTTCCAAGAGTCAGCGTGAATGATGTCGGTGATTGGGAGAATTCAAGTTTGTAGCCACATTCGTCCATCACAAATTGAACGATGTTAAGTCCCAAACCCATTCCTTGGCTCCTGGAACTTTTTACGAAAGGTTCGGTCATCGACTTAAGGGAGGAAAATTCAGACACGCCCTGATCCTCAACACTGATCTTAAGGACTCCGTGCTCGCATTTCAAGCGCAGGAACACGGGCTCGGCTCCATGAAGATAAGCATTTTGGATCAGATTGGAAAGAATGAATCTGAGCCAAAAAATATCAGACTTGAAACCTTGATCGCGGTCCAATGGCTGGCACTGAATTTTAGGATTTAGCTCATGGGCAAAATCTGAAATCCAGGAGTTGATGGACGGCATCTCGTGCATTTTCATCTGAATATGACCATTGGTGGCCTGCAAATAGGTGCGACTCACTTCGATGATTCTTTGCAGCTTGTAGGCCTCAGAGGATATTCTGGTCACTAAATCTTGGTCCTTTTCGCCCAGTCCTTGGGAGCGCACCGACAGCTGCTCAGCTAGCAGCAGGAGAGAACTCACCGGCGTGCGAAACTCATGGCTCAACACCTGCAGCGATAATCGTTGTCGTTGTTGTTCGCGATTTCTTTCCAACAGATTTTTAATATAGAGCGATAGAAACGCCAGAAAAACAACACCGACAATGGCTAAAATTAAAAGCGAATATTTGTAAAGATAGCTGATGGCTTGCCTGGAACTATAGGTCCAGCAAGCATTTCCCACGTGCTGCAAGCACAGCACATCGCTGCGATAAGGCACAAGTTCATTTTCACCCATCTTCAGGCTGTCCTGAAGTTCAGAGAGATCATAGACCCAATAGCTCAAAGGCGAAAAACCCAACTGAGACTCATTTTTAATCAGAAGAAAATCTTTGCTAAGGACCACGGAGGTCCCACGAATGATTTCTTCCATCTCGGACTCACTGATCTGTGAGATCAGTGAGTAGATGGGATCGACGATGTGATATTTACGCAGGATCTCACTCAGTTCGGAGACTTTGAAAAGGGACAGGTGCTGCTCCACCCAGCTTTTTTCATTGTAGGGGACGGCATCGATTCTGGAGAGGAAGTACGCATAGCTGAATCCGCGGGAATCGAGAAAGGGTGGGGTGTCGATGAAGTGCGCGGGCAGCTTGATACCCTCATAGAGATACTGGTCGAGAGTCTCTCTTTTTTTTGATGATCTTTCGTCGGAAAACTCCACTTCATTAGCGGCCGCGGTCATCTGACAGGCTTCGCCCGTTTTTTGTCGACCCTCAAGGTCGACTCCTCCACAGGCAGCGCCTTGATCTTTGAAGTGCATCTTCTGCACGCTCAGCATCGGGTGCAAAACTTCGAATTGATCATTACCACCATAAAGAGCGCTGAAGTTGATCTCAGACCGGGGAGAATGCGATTCCTGGAAGGAGTGAAGAAACTGACCCACGTCGGGGCTTGAGTCGTGAAAGAGGAATCCCGCCCGGTGGTTCAGGGTCAATGCCAAATAGGCAAATCCCATCAGCGCTGTCAGCAAAAAGCTTAAAAGTAGGACGTGGTATCTCATCACTAGAGTGTAGACCAAAGCTGTCCGCCGATTGTCAAGGGAGTGTCAACTCTGACTGGTATCTCGGATTGGTCCTTCCGGACGTCCGGTTTCGGGCTCCCACGGTCCAATTGGTAGGTGCTCCAAGGCGGCAAAGATGTTGCTGGTGACTGGGACATGAGCTTAACCAAAAAGATAAACTTGCCAAATATGGCAAGTTTTGATAGAATGTACAAATGAGACGTCGAGAGTACCGCCTCAACATCCTACTGAATTATCGGGAAATCAGCAGGGTGATCATAGATCCGCATTTTGAAAAGAAGCACTCTCAAAGTATTAGCGATGAGATCATTGTTCGGCTCGTTAAAACACTGCATGGATTGAATATTCGTAGTGAACGCCTATCGGAGATAAAGTGGGTTTTCCCAGTAAAACTGAAATCAGAAGAGTTTTAAAAAAGCTGGAGGGTCTAGAGGGCACGCTGGCCTTGCCAGCAAATCCGACTCCTTTACAGAAATTTCGCTTCGATATTCAGCAAAAATTTGTCGCATATAGCCTCACCACCAAAGTTTCTCAGCGAGAGATGGCCGTGACTCTGGGTATTGATGAGGCTAAGGTCAGCAAGATTTTACACAATAGGCTGGAAGAGTTTTCAACGGACCGATTGATCACCTTGTACGGAAAACTGAACCCGAAGGTTCAGCTCAAGGTCAGTTGATCCCTATCTAAATGCCCCACGCAGGGCATTTAGAAATCCGTAGGATTCGCCAACTAGAACGGCGTTGTCTTTACATATTTTCGTCTGCTCAGAATCAGTTTTTAGAGTCACATAAACCAGGCAATTGGTTGATGAGGCCGGCTTTCGATACAAATTCTCCCAAATAATTCTTGTGGCCCTATTTTTTATCGACCTAGCTTGGTCTTCGGATATTTTCATGGACTGAGTTTTTTGCCTTTCGTCGGTGAACGAAAGGACATAGGTCGAACCTTTATCGAATACTTCCTTGATGGAATATCTGTGGTGCATATGATTTTTTTCAAAGCTGATATCCAGGAGAAGGTCTGGCGTGGAAGGCTCTGCAAAAGTGCGGAATGAAAGTAATAGGACAGCCACTGAAATTAATTTGATCATTTAGCACCCTTTGCGGCAGTGGCCCCGGAATCCTTAGTCGGAGGATTGACCATTGGCGCATCAAGAATAGATACGTTGAGGCCGCACGTTTTAAATTTGGAAGAGTCATTCTTACAGCCTAAGACGTTGCGGATGCTGGGATTCGCACCATAGATTCCGCCGATCCTAAGAGATGTTTCAGGATGTACTTCATTGAAGGGAGACATATTTATATCAACATCTGACAGACAGAATATTTCCATTGAAGACATCAGCGCCTGTTTTCGCTGCTCCTGAGGTAGCTTTTGAATTTCACGAGCCAAGACTTCCGAGGAGTAATAGTCCGCCATGGTCTCTCCAGATTGGCCAATCCCAAGTTTGATTGATTTGCTGTCCCGGTAACAGTTCAGCAGTCCTTCACATTCGCCGGAAAGATCATAGCCATTGATATAACTGATGTAGGGGTCAATCTTATGACCAGATTCGTGAGCGATCGCTCCTAAAAACGCATAGGGATTTTCATCGAGTATTGAAAGAATCGCCGGTTGCATGGTGACCTGCTCGTCCGTTTTTTCTTTTCCAGTGGATCCTGCTGGGTTGTAAAATGCATTGATGGAGGTAAAGAAAGATAACTCCGGATCAAAAAATGCGGTTCTGGCGGATCCGTTCAAATTCTTTCCTGCGGTTTCTTCGTTCAATACTTCCACCCCATTGCTGTCCTTGGTATAAGATGATGCCTCTGGTTTTTGCATCCAACTGATCTTGAGATCACCGTATCCCTCGAGGATATCGCCACGTTTTTTTGGATCTTTAACCAATGATCCGACCAGGTCCTGAATATCATTCTTCGCTGACTGGGCGATTCCCGCAGCCAGCTTTTGTCGCTCTGGGCTGTAAGCGGAATCGATCAGGCTTTCTACAGTGACTCTTGACCTGGCGATTTCTTTCTTGAGGTCGCTGGTCACTTTTTTACCAGCATTTGTGACGATACTGTCATATGAATTGCAGGTGTCGGTTATAGATTCATCTAGTAGTTTTATTTTATCTCTTAAACTCTCAACCTCCGACTTTGGCGGGGATTTCACCGGAGTTTGCAGGGATACTGAACCTAAGGACGTGTCCATAACAATGTGGGACCTTATGAACTGCTCTGCTTTCCGCTGGTATCCTTCGCTGCCTTCTTCCCTAAAAAGTTCGGTTTCTTGTCGCTTCAGTTGCGGAATATTAGCGCATTCTTGCACTAGGCGCGGATCGTCTTTTGACTTTGGCAAAGAGGAGCCCGCAGTTTTTAAGTTCTTGCATCTCCAGCCAAATTGATCGACGAAATTTGGAATGTCTTGGGCGTTGTACTTGATGGATAGTTCTTTGTATTTAGTCTGGAAGGTTTGATATCTATGTACGATATTCTTCAGTTCGGCAGGTTCTGTTAATAAATAAGATGGAATCGCGTTCAGCTCGGATTTTTCTTTACCGCATTGCTGAGCGGTTTCGTAGATCTTATCAGCGTCGCCGTTTATAGAGAGAAAATTGTCCGGATTGACCAGGCGTTCCCAAGCCTCTTTGTCCGGAGAACTTTTTATGGTTAGGCCAGCGGCTTTTAGTTTTGATTTTAGGGCATCATTAAAATCCTTGTATCCCATTTGTTGAGCAGCTTTGTTGCGCGCATCCACCACGGGTTTTTTAATCTTGGCTTGTTCTTTTTTTATAATGTCTTGATATTTATATTTGCCGTTCGCACTCACGCAAGCGGCAGCATACAGGTCTTCGCAAGCGTCGGCTTGACCGGGCTTTAGCGATTCTGGCGTCAGGGGAAATGTACAGACCAAACAGTCGCGCTCTTGCCCGCTGCTGTTCATGGAGAACAGTTGTATAAGAAAGACTATTTTGAGAACAGATTTTGTATAGGTGCTCATTGTCCCCATTATAATCTATTCACAAATAAAATGGATATGAGCGTGTGGATCTATCGACTAAGATCCAGTCGATGGAACTATCAAGTCATATTTGTCGTTGACCAAAACTCCACAAACGCAATCGTACTTTCCGCCGGCGGTTCTTCCACAGAGGAAATCTCCTTCAGATCCGAAATAGCAGGACCAGAAATCACATGACCATGGGCCGAGAATCTAGAACCATGGCACGGACAGTCCCAAGTTTTTTCGGCGCTATTCCAGTGGACGACTCCGCCCATGTGCGGACAAGTGGCAGAGCAGTGATGCAGTTGATCGTCGATATCTTTGTAAGTGGCAATGAGTGACATGCCCTTGCGAAAAATGGCGCCTTCACCGCGTTTTAAATCTTCGGCATCCATCGTCTCACCGGGGGCCACCCAATCCATGTATTGAGCAGCCACGTTCATATTTTCTTTGATGAACTCACGGGAGGCTAGCAGTGAAATTCGACCAGGGCTGTAGAGCTTTTCCCACGGGTTTTCGCGTCCTATGATTAAATCCTTCACCAACATGGCGCCCAAAGTACAATGGGTCATACCGTTGCCGGCATCTCCGGTGATCACGAATACATTGTTGCTGTCCATGGGATTTTTGCCAATGTAAGCAAGCCCATCCATGGGCTGCATCACTTGTCCAGACCAGCGGTAGTCAATAGATCGAATCATCGGAAAATATTTTCGAGCCCATAGTTCCAGTCGATCGAAGCATTTCTCGGGATGTTTCTCCTGCCCAGTTTTGTGATCTTCGCCACCGACAATCAAATGATCCTTATCCAAGGAGCCACTTTCTACACGCGCATAGTGACAGGGATCTCCGGTGTCCCAATAGAGAGCCTGTGCCACACTTCCCTTTGGAATCTCTGCTCCCACCACATAAGTTCGATAGGCGGCTTGTTTGCTGTGTATCACGATCATATCATTCACCGGGGTATTAGTGGCGACGACTAGGACTTCAGCCATGACCAGGCAATGATTTCTGGCTGTGATGAGTGCCGGCTGACCACTTTCGATTTTGTCCACTGGAGTCTCTGTGTAAATTCGTCCACCCATTTTGCGAATGGCGTGGCAAAGGCCAGCCAAATATTTCATCGGATGAAACGTCGCCTGCTGGCCGAAATGAATGCACTTTCCTGTGTCAAATGAGCTCATTGGGGAGCGTCCGGCCCAGGTGATGCCATCAAGACCCACCCGCTGCAATGCCTCGAACTCTTTGTGCAGAATTGAAGGATCGTCCTCTGGGGCCAAACAAAGGTAGCCGGGTAGACGCCGCCAATCGCATTGAATTTTTTCGATCCTCACGATTTGTTCCATTTTTTCAATGGCGGACTGATGGCTTTCGGCGGCCAGTCTTGCTCCCTCTGCCCCGTGCAGTTTCTCGAGATTGAAATATCTTTCATCCAAACAGGTGGTCAGGTGCGCGGTTGTTCGACCAGTTTGTCCGCTGCCAACTCTGTGGCTTTCTAAGACCACGACCGAACGTCCCTCTTTCAAGAGCAGATAGGCAGTGGTCAGGCCAGCGATTCCGGCTCCGACGATGCACACATCTGTGCGCAAATTGTCTGTTAGCCGTTCCTGGGGAAACGGATGAACTTGATCGTCCCAAAGAGAAAGAGTTTCTGTCGAACTTAATATCATAAAATATCCTATCTGATGGAATGTGCATTTCTGCTGGCAGAGGGATCGATTCGCTCTTGTTGAGGTGTCAAATTAACACCCACATGATGTGTGCCGACCATCTTCCATCCTAAAAATCCCGCAGTCATCGTGAGAACAAATCCAAGAACACAAAGTGTGGCACCCATGCTAGCGTTGGGATGGATCGAATCATATTGTCGATAGTTGACCCAAGCACTCATGGCAAAAATCAGAAGTGCTGCAACATTTAATAGCATGTGAAAAAATCCAGTGAGTTTTGCCGGGCTTCCAGTAGGTACTCCGAAGGCCCAATCGATAAATCCTGGCACTGCAGCGACCACGGCGCCGATAACTCCGGCGACATTGGAGATATATGCCAGTCTAAACCAGAACACATCGTGAACCCCAGTTGCATAGAAAACATAGGCAGCACATGCGGCCGTATAAAACGTGATCGGAAATGCCACCAGCATTGGATGAATCGGATGCCCTGCGATTTTAGCTTTGCTATACATAGGAAATCTCCTGCTTGGAATAGCAGCAGCAATAAGCGCGCCATGAAGGACCGCTGCTCAGTGTTTTGAGAGATAGTTTCTGGGTATTTTTTCACCACTCAGGGAAATTCAGTACCCTCGGTGGTCCACTCCGGGCAAGATGATGTGATGGCGCTACAAAATAGATCTTCGGCATTGGATCTTCTTCGTGTCCTCGCGGTCACCATGGTGCTGATCTTTCACTATTCAATAGCGTCCAAGCAGCTTATGTTTTCTTCCAGCGGTGCATACGGCTGGATGGGTGTGGATCTCTTCTTTGTGCTCAGCGGATATTTGATCGGAGGCCAACTTTTTCAGTCGTTGGCCAAAGGCAATCCTCTGCAGCTGAAATTTTTTTTTCTGCGTCGGGCTCTAAGAACCTTTCCCCTTTTTTTCGTGGTGCTGGCGATTTACGTTTTTTTCCCGTCCCTGCGCGAGCCCTCTTCGCTGCCGGCCCTCTGGAAGTATTTCACATTCACTCAGAATATCGGCTTGGATCGGGGGGCGACGGGAGCGTTCTCGCATGCCTGGTCTCTGTGCGTGGAAGAGCAATTTTATCTACTCCTTCCACTGACGACACTGTTATTAGTGAAAACAAATTGGCAGGGAAAAGCGGCGCTTTTGCTGGCGTTACTTTTTGTCATGGGTATGGTGCTCAGGTCTTCGCTCTGGTTGCTGGTGTTGCAGCCACTGAAGGATAGCGCAGCTAATTTTGGCAATCTCTATGATCAATACATCTACTATCCGACCTACACTCGTCTAGACGGATTGTTGGTCGGGGTTGGTTTGGCGTTACTGAAAGTTTTCAAGCCTCAGCTGTGGAATCATTTGATCAGACTGCGTTTTCTGCCGTGGATGACGGCGGCACTTTTTCTGGGATTGTCCGTCTTTCTTACGGATCAAGATTTTTCGTTGCTTAGTTCCGCTCTACTGTACCCTTGTGTGGCAATAGGATTCGGCGCGCTGCTGGTGGCCGTGCACTCCTGGAAAATGAAAATACCAGGAATTTCAACCTTAGCATCTCTCTCTTACGCGGTTTACCTGATTCAAAAGCTGGTGTTTCATTGGTGCCGGCTGAGCTTACCATCGATCGGGGTAGAGCCTTACAGCTGGCAAGGCTTTGCTTTGACCACCATGGCTTGCCTGATCTTCGCGGCCGTTTTGCATTGGTTGGTCGAACGGCCGTTTCTGAAATTGCGAGAAAATTACCGCATTTTTTGAAACGTGGCTGGACCCCTACTTTGGGCGAGGTCTGGGTTTCAAAGAAATTTAAGTTATTCGCAATATGAGTCGAAGAAGGTGAACAATAGAACTCTTGGGGAGGCTTACGTGAGAACATTACTTTTTATAATGATCTTATCCATCTGCGAAATTGGGAACGCTGCGCCGCCCGAGTATGCGCACATTAAGTCACTCAATCTGTCGCAAGTGAAAGAAATGCTTCCTGCCTATGGTAATGTGGGCAATTGCAATATCAGCTTTAAGCCGGTCCCGGGTAAACCAGGTGTTACTGCGATCACTGTTGAAGAGAGTTCTTCTAAGACCAAGGCGTCTATAGAATTTGATCCATCATCTAAAAATTTCGTCCAGCGAAACTTCATGAATGAGCATCGTTCAGAGATTTTGAGCTACAATCGTTTCGCAGCTTTCGATACAAAGGCAGATCCAGATGGGGGAAGCCGTGTGGGTTGGATCGATTTTTGGAACCCGTCCTCCGACCACAACGGCGTGACTTCATCGAATTCGCATTTGAAGCTGTACTTCGACAACAGCACGAATAAAGTGATTGGTATGTCTTTCGAGAAGGTGGATACTTCAGTTGCAGCTGCCGTTAATTACAAAAAGCAAGATCTGGTGACCGCACTTTACTGTGGTAAGGTTGGAGACACTATAGAGTGGGCCAAGAAATTGTATAACGATAAAACCAAGGATACGGTCACAATACCGTTGGCCCTCCCTCCCGATTCTTCGGCTGGTGGCACCGCACATTGAAGCATGAGCTTCCGTCTGCGCTTCCTACTAAGAATAATTCGCTGGTTCTTTGAGCCAGCTCTAGATCCTAAAAAAGAATACCGTGGTGAGTACCGGGTTTGGCCCACAGAGGCTGAACTCAGTGTGGTGGAAAATGCCCGCTACGGATATTTTTTCGTGCTCGAGAGATTTCGTCCTATTTTTTCAACTCCGCTGTGGAAGATCTGTCGTAAAAACAAATGGACTGCGGTGATGGGAGCACAAATCTACAAAGTGAAGCGCCCACTCAGGCGCTGGCAGCGGTTCAGCATCATCACTCAGCCCCTGTGCTGGGACGGCAAATGGTTCTATTTTGAACAGAGAATTGAGTCCGGCGGAAAACTTGTGTGTTCAGGAGTGATCTCGGTGATTTTTCTTAGCAAGGATCGAAAGATTCCACCCGCGGAAGTGGTCGGGTTTCTGGGTGGCGAGGCTTCATCGCCACCTCTATCAGATGCCATCAGAAAATTTATTTCAGCAGAGCAAGCTTTGGATATTTAGCCAATGTTTAAAGGTGATCTTCGGCAGCTTGCTCGTGGCTCTTCACTGATACGGAAGAACAGTCTCCAGGATTGATCGTGTACGTGTAGGCCTGGGGCGGGGTCAAACAAGTCAATTTGACAGAGCCAGATTGTTTATCTGCACTCGGTTCTGTGTTGTCGATCCGGCAACCATAGCCATCATCCCGCGCCGCTTGTAGGACCGCGCTTTGAATTTGTTCGAAACATGCCGTCGAATTGGGAGTGCGTTTGGCCGGATTCTTAGCCAGGGCTGGCATGAAACTCAAAAGAACAATTCCCGCTACTAGCATCAACAATTTCATTTTCGCTCCAAGGTGAAAGATCTTATATTATTAGACCGTAGGTACTAATTTCTGTAAAGATCTCACGAGGTCTGGGCTGGTCCAGCTTCAAAGGACTTTTGCAGGAAAAACCGTTTGTGTCCTCTGGGGAAATTATTCAGTTCGCCAAAAATTTCGTAGCCTTGTTTTTTATAGAAATCCAAAGCTTGAAACGAAAAGGTATCCAGATGGGCGGCGAAGCAACCACGCTTTTTCGCTTCGTCTTCAGCCATCTGAAGCAATCGTGCTCCCAGTCCCGATTTCCGTGCTGTCTCTGAAACCCACAGATGATTGATAAACAGCCAGTCTCTAGAAGTGTAGCCGCGGGCTCCACCGATGATTTCACCCGATGAATTTCTGGCCACCACCAAAAGATCTTTTTTTCCAAGACTACCGGCCACGTGTTGGTCATTGAAGGCCACCAAGCCTTCGACGATTTTTTTACCGGCCTCTTCGCTGACGATATCAGAAATCTCAAATTTAAGTTCAGACATATGATCCTCTAACTCTGCCAGTTTTCGGAAATACTTCAAGCAAGTTACGAAAAGCGGACCTCATCTAAGATATAGTAGATCTCGGCAATGCGCCCAATTTTGAATATATCCAATGTTGACAAGTACGTTTAAATAACGTACTAATGAGGAGTTGGGAATGCAAACCAGTGTTGACTTGACCAGGGTTCAAAAAGCCTTACGAAAGCTACCGATAAACATGAGTACTAAGAAAAAATATGGTTTAAAGCATCTAGAGAAGGAGTTTGGTGCGCTCACATTTGGTCGGTTGCTGCATGCCCATCGTCTTGGAGAGGACTATTCCCAGGTTGAGTTGGCGAAGATGTTGGGTATTTCCAAACAAAGCCTCAATGATTTGGAGGCTGGTCGAACGTTGGCATCGATAGCCCGCGCGGTTGAAATCGCAAAAAAATTGGGATTGATGGAGGCTGCCTCAGTAGAACTTGCGATTCAGGATCAATTGGATAGGGAAGGACTCAACTTCAGCGTTAAAATATCCGATCGTTCTGGAAAGGGGCGGGCGGCTTAGGCTCCCACTAAGCAATTGGTTGACCCCCGGTATTCCGCCAGCATAGAAGTGATCGGAACCAAAACTCAAGAAAATGGAGAACACAAAATGGCAGCTAAACCGACTAAAACTGGCGACGCAGAAAAAAAACCAAAGAAAAAAGCCGTGACTGGATTTGCACCCATGAAATTCAAAGAATTCACGATCACTCAGAAACGTTCCGGCCGTTATGCAGTGGCTACTGCCAAAGGTAAATATGTGAACGGCGCAGAAAAAGAAAAACTTTTACTGGAAGCCAAACTTTTGCAGCCTTCGTTGAAAAAAGCGGCGGCACCCGCAGAAACACCGGCCACATAAAGCAGAGCTCTTATGGTGGTGGACGAAATCTGGGACCAGTTTTTTAAACCCGAAGTTCGAAAGCAGGGATTGCTTTGCCACCAAAAGGGCGCCGTTTTTCTTCAGATCAAAGCGGACACTCAAATTCAAGCCTTTATCAAAGGCAGTTCGCGCATCAAAGTTCACTTCGTTGCGAAATCGATCTCAAGCCCTTCGTTTGATGCTGACTGCACCTGTTCGGCCTCGGCCAAAGAACGCCTGTGCCAGCACATTTGGGCGACGCTGTTGACGGTGCAAAAGGAATTTCCAGACTTCTTGGACTCTAAAAACGAAGTCAATAAGATCACTCAGATGAAGGCTGCAAACCCGGCGCAGGTATCAGCGAAAGCGAAACAGGCTGACTATCGAAAGCAGCAATATCAAAAACAAAAGCAGAAATTGAAAGAACTGAAGAGGGGCGACGTCGCTAAACCTGAACTTCCAGAAGACGTAAAAAACGCCGTTCAATTTTTTTCAGAGAATGGGTTCACTTTCGCGACGCCCGTGGATCATTCGGAAATTACTAACGCCCGGAAAATTCTGGCGCGAGTGTTCCACCCAGATAAGGGTGGAACTCATGCTGAAGCCCTCACTCTCAATAAAAATTACGAGACTCTCATGGCTTGGTTCACTTGATATAAACGGCCTGGTCCATGTCGTCTGCTAGCACATCATGATGAATATACAAATGATCATTGATGCATTGGATATCATTCTTGTCTAACATGGTTTTGAGGGCCTTATCAGTGGCTGCGTTGCCACTTTTACAAGGTCCCCAAGAGTTTCGCACTATATAGTCACACTGCTTGGCTTTGTCATTCCACTGTCTTCCAACCACTAGCATGGCGTGCGCGCCGCCGACGATTTTTTCTCTCACACCAATGAGAATGGGTACATGTTGGTCCATGCCTTCGTTGACCCCAAGAATGGGAACTTGTTTGGTCATCTTGTTGGCAGAGTCAAAAGAGCGAATGTCATTGATGGACAATATCATCGACCGTGGAGCACATGCCTGATCAATCATCGTTTGGAAAGAGGCATTCTTTCCGTCAGCAGGCTTTTGCAAAAGAACCTCAGCCATCTTTGGTGTGAGCTGATAATAACTGTCCAAGCGGCCATTCGTTAAGACTGCGTTCACTTGCCAGGTGATCGCATTGTATGCATTCACGTTGTCAGGAAATTTATCGACACTACAGACTCCATTGGTGGCTGCAGCGTTGACGGTGTCAAAAATGTTTCCTCCGCTCAGCACGGGCATTTTAGTGGGACTCCACTGCGCATTTAAATCCAGATCTGGACTAGCCGCCAATCTTTCTTGCACAGCCAGATCAAAATAACTAACGGGCACAGCTAATTCACTGACAGCCTCAGATTTACCTGCGGCAATATCCAATCGGTGAAGCTTAAATCCGATCAGGTCAGATGCGGCAAAAGCATAGCAAAGTCCGCTGAATTGCTGGGTGCGAACTGGGCCAAGTTGAGGTTGGATGTCCTGCACATCCCCGCAGCTCTTTTTTTGCGCTGCTGGCATCGCGGCTACTTGTTGTTTCCAGCCATTGACCATGGCCTGAACGCGATCTGTTGCCAGGCCAAGACTTTGGTAGTCCTCAAGTTCACTATTGATGTCCACTCGGCCAGTGGCCAACTTGTCATTGATTCTGGATTCCAGCATCTGAACATACTGTCGTTCGGCCGCCGCCAGACCTGGAGACAAACTGTCGTCCGGAACCCGGCAGATTTTTTCTTTTTGAATCAGAAGCCGAATCAGATCTCCACCCATTCCATCATAATAGCGAGCGCTGACCGCGAAGGCGATACTTTGGGCATCTTCCTTGTCTTGCTCGGGACCGTGGCACTGCAGTGGATTGATGGGGCTCCCATCTTTGGTCACAAGATTGATCGGATAACACTTGCCGTTGTACTCACCCTCGACGTTTTCTTTGCAAGTCACACCAGCCGAAGCATGCTGAACTAGCAACGACACAGAAACAGAAACAACCGCCATCCAACGCATGAGCACCTCGGGTCGTGGAATAACAAGTTTTATGCCAAAAAAAGATTCCAGGTGCGCCAGCCTAGTTGTCTATAGAACTCACAGCTGTCGATATTTTAGACGCTGACTGGCTTTTGGCCGCCTTTTATGCCAGAACATGGCTATGCCAAAGCGCTTTGTTTTCATTGTCGAGGACCTCTATGGTGGAGGAGCACAAAAGGTGCTACTCAACACCGCCGAGGGCTTGCGTCAGCGCGGACATCACGTCAAAGTTTTTTTGCTCATCGACCGCCGGGATTTTGAGCCACCCGTGGGATTGTCCATTGAAAATCTGAATTTGGCCACGCGCTTCGTTCGCTCGGTTTCTTGGTCGCTGGTGGATCGCTGGGTCGCAAGCAAAATTGAAGCCCGTATTCAGCAGGAAAATCCCGACGTGGTGATCACCTGCAGCTGTGACCGGTTCGCGCGTTTCCTTTCCGGAGAAAATATTTTTCATTGGATTCACAGCTCTATTCTTAACAATCGTCGCGGTTACCAACGTGCGAAGCGCAAAGCTCTTCAGTTCTACAGCGGTCGTCGTTTGATTTGTGTTTCTGAGGGCATTAAACACGAATTGCTGCACGAGATTCACTTGAAGCCTCGGGATATTCGCGTGATTTACAATCCGTTCGATGCGCTCTCTATTTCGGTTCAAGCCAAAGGCAATTCTCATTTACAGCTGCCGACCAAATATTTTGTCAGTGTCGGCCGGATTGAGCCCCGCAAGAGACTGGATCGAATGCTTCGAGCCTATGCTCAAAGCGGTGCCCAATCCGATCTGGTGATCGTTGGTACGGGTCATGAAAAAGAAATTTCCAAACTGAAAAAGCTCGCGGGCCAGCTGTCCATTCAGACTCGGGTCCACTGGCTGGGATTTCTGAAAAATCCCTACCCGGTCATTCGCCAAGCACAAGCCCTGCTGCTCACTTCGGACCGTGAAGGCTTACCGACGGTTCTTATTGAAAGTTTGATTTGCCGCACACCCGTAATCAGCGTTGATTGTCCTACCGGTCCGTCAGAAATTTTGATCGGTCGTTGGAAGGAATTTCTGGTGCCCATGACTGAAGAGAAAAATCTGGCGGAAGCCATAGGCAAAATGGACCAGCAACGACCAGAGGTTCAGGAGCTGGATTATCGAAGATTCCTGTCGGAAGAGACTCTTCCCCAATTTGAAAAACTCACAGAGGCTACAAAATGATCTACGACTGCTTTGCATTTTTTAATGAATTTGAACTACTGGAAATCCGGCTCAACGAACTCAATGACGTCGTTGACCAATTCGTTTTGGTGGAGGCCACCAGATCCTTTCAGAAGAAAGAGAAGCCACTTTACTTCGCCGAAAACAAAAAGCGCTTCGAAAAGTTTTTACCGAAAATCACTCATATCGTCGTGGACCAATACCCTAATTTTTTCACCCATTGGCGGATTCCAAAAACCTGGGACTACGATGATCACCAAAAAGATCAACTGGCTCGGGGCTTAAAGAACTGTAAACCAGACGACGTGATCATCATTTCGGACTTGGATGAAATTCCACGTAAAGAAAAAATCCAGCAATACAAGCATGTCCCCGGAGTAAAAATTTTCCGTCAGAAGCTTTTTTATTATTTCTTGAATTGTTTCGTCACCGATTACGACGAGCCTTTGACCCTCTCGCCCGACGGCAGCTACAAGCCTTGGCACGGCTCGCTGATGATGGACTATAAAGACTTCACGACTGTGAAGGATGCCCGGCTGTGGAAAAATCAAAAGCGCAGCGACTTTGTGTACATCGAAGATGGTGGCTGGCATTACAGCTCTCTCGGCGGCGTGGAAAGAGTCATAGAAAAAATTGAATCCTACGCACACAAAGAATTCAACACGTCCGAATTTAAAGACGTGAAGCGGGTTGAAGAGCTTATGCGTTCGGGAAAAGACCTCTTCGATCGAAAAATGAAGTCGAAATTCGTCCCAGTTGAGCAAGATTTACCCCATTATCTTCAGAGCCATCTGGCCCAGTACAAGCACCTATACCTGGATGTGTAGGACCTCAGAAAGTGGATGCCCTACAGGGCAACAACTTTCTGAGTGCTAAAATGGCCCTTGGTGCAACCTCTTAAGCTAATGAATTTATTGAGTTTAATTATATTTCAGGGTTCCTAACAGGAACCTGACTTTACTGTCGGGTGCAAGCAGTAGAGATTGGGCCTACTAACCAAGGAATGCCTATGAAAATCGGACAGTACATCAATATTAATTTGGCCGTGACGACTCTTGTGGGCCTGATAGCACTGATGCTTTCGTTGCGCGTTTTAGCGGCGACGCCAGTGTTGCTCAATGGTGCTGGCTCTACATTTGTGGAACCGATTTACACCAAGTGGTTTACGGAGTACCAAAAAATCGACAGTGAAGTGACCGTGAACTATCAAGGGATTGGCAGCGGTGGTGGAATTCGGCAGTTGATTCAAGGCACGATTGATTTTGGTGCCAGTGATGCGCCGATGACTGCGGAAGAAGAAAAATCAGCGAAGCTTCCGGTGATTCACCTTCCGATGGTGATGGGTGCTGTGGTGATTAGCTACAATTTGAAAGTGGACAAACCGATCAAGCTCACGGGCCCGTTGGTGGCAGATATCTTCTCTGGAAAAATAACGAAATGGAATGATGCCAAAATCGCCAAGGTGAATGCTGCGATGAAACTTCCAGATTTGGCCATTGTGGTGGCGACTCGATCTGACGGATCTGGAACCACTGCGGTGTTTTCGGATTACTTGGCTAAGGTCTCTCCGGAGTGGCAGGGCAAAGCTGGGAAAAATGTGGATTGGTTCAAGGGATCCCTCGGCGCCAAAGGCAACGCCGGCGTTACCGGCTTGATTCAACAGACCGAAGGCGCGGTCGGCTATGTGGAGTTGATTTACGCACTCGAAAATAAACTTCCCTACGCACTTATTCAAAATAAGAAGGGCGAGTTCATCGATGCCAGCTCTCGCTCGGTAACGGCAGCGGCCGGTGGAAAAGTCGTGGATGAAATGGTGAAGCATCAATTTAAAATTTCCATCACTGATTCAGACGCTAAAGGTGCTTATCCGATCTCATCATTCAGTTGGATGCTGGTGTTCGATGGAATGGACAAAGACAAGGGTTCCAAATTATTGAAACTAGCCCGCTGGACCATGAGTGACAAAGCTCAGGCATTGGCGTCGGACATCAACTATGCGCAGCTGCCTAAAGCTTTGCGTGAAAAAGTTTTAAGCCAGATTGACAAGGTGAAGACCCATTGAAAAGACGTGAGGTCCGCTGGTCGGACCTACTCTTTTTTAATAGCCTGCGCGCGCTGGCGTTGTTGATTATTTTGGTTTTCATCAGCATTTTTGTTTTTCTCTACATAAGCTCTGCAGAAACTTTTAATACCATTGGCTGGAAGTTTTTTATTTTGCAGGACTGGAGTACCAATGGCGGTCGCTTTGGCGCTCTGGCCTTTATTTACGGAACGGTCTTGTCTTCCTTGATTGCAATATTGCTAGCGACACCAGTGTCTGTGGGTTCTGCACTTTTTTTGACAGAGATCGGTCCGAGAGTTCTACGTCGACCGGTGCAAATGTTGATTGAATTGCTGGCGGCCATTCCTAGCGTGGTCTATGGACTGTGGGCGATCTTCGTTTTAGCTCCGTTTGTGAAAGATCACATTCAGCCGGTGCTGCGGGGAATGACTCCGGGTCTTGAACTTTTTCAAGGACCACCGTTCGGGCTTGGGCTCTTTACCTCGGGATTGGTGCTGGCGATTATGATCACGCCGACGATCACAGCCATCTGCGTGGAGGTCTTTCGTTCCATCCCTCTCATTTACCGTGAGGGTGCGAAGGCCCTCGGTGCAACCACTTGGGAAACCATCCGACTTGCGGTGCTGGGGCCAGGCCTGGCCGGAATTTTTTCTGCGGTGATTTTGGGTTTGGGTCGTGCGATGGGTGAAACCATGGCGGTCACGATGGTCATCGGCAATCGCGCCGATATTTCGGCTTCTCTATTTTCGCCGGCCGCCACCATGTCCAGTGTGATCGCGAACGAATATGGCGAGGCCAGCGCTGGGCTGCACTTGTCCAGTCTGTCGGCCATCGGTTTGACTCTGCTACTTGTGTCTATGGTGGTGAATGGTTTTGCGCGAGTGGTGATTTGGCGAGTGACCCGAGGTGCAAGATGAAGGGCATTCATTCTTCATTCATGCTCGAGCTATCTGCGGGTCGGAAGGTGCGCAATTGCGCCGCTCAGATTTTAATTTCTTTGGCGGCACTACTGGCGATCGTGCCATTGGTGTTTGTCTTCGTTCACGTCATTAAATCCGGAATGCCAGCGCTGAACCTGGCCTTCTTCACTTCGCTGCCATCGCCGGTGGGACAAAGTGGTGGTGGCATGGCCAATTCATTGATAGGAAGTTTGATCTTGGTGGTCTTTGGCACTGTGATCGGAATTCCCATCGGCGTTTTCGGCGGAGTTTTTCTTTCTGAATACGGAAAGGGAAAGATCGCATTTTTTATGAGATTCTCTGTGGATCTTTTGACCAGTGTACCCAGCATCGTCGTGGGCTTGTACATCTATTCGATGGTGGTGGTGCCGACCAAGACGTTCTCTGCCTATGCGGGTGGATTGGCGCTGTCTATTCTGATGTTTCCGTTTGTGGTGAAAACCACCGAAGAAGTTTTGCGCCTGATTCCTCAGCACATTCGCGAGGCCGGTTTGGCCCTGGGGATTCCACGGTGGCGGGTGATCGTGTCTATCGTGCTGAAGGGTGCAATCCCCTCAGTGACCACGGGGATTTTGCTGGGCATTGCCCGCATCGCGGGTGAAACAGCGCCGTTGTTATTCACGGCTTTTGGAAATCGCTTTTGGCCCCACGGACTGAATGAACCCATGCCCAGCTTGCCCGTGCAGATTTACAGTTATGCCATCAGCCCCTTTGAAGAGTGGCACAAACAGGCATGGGCAGGGGCTTTGCTCCTGATGTCCATGGTGTTTCTTTTTAATCTAGTTGCACGGCTGCTGCTTTTTCGGGATAAATCTGGTCACAACTAATGGTTCAAAAAGAGTTAGTCCTTTCTATCAAAGATCTGCACGCGGGTTTCGGCAGTGCCGAAATCGTGAAAGGCATTTCTATGGACATTCATCGCCAAGATTTGGTGGCGCTGATCGGACCCTCTGGCTGCGGAAAATCCACTTTCTTGCGCTGCCTGAATCGGCTTCATGAAGAAACGGAAGGAGCCTGGGTGCGCGGCAAGGCCGAGCTCTTCCAACAAGATCTCTATGAGCGTGGTGCGGACCCGGTAGAGATTCGCTCGAAGATCGGCATGGTTTTTCAGAAACCGAATCCATTTCCGTCCATGTCGATTTATGACAATGTGGCGGCGGGGCTAACGATTCGTGGAATCAAGAAAAGATCCTACGTCGCCGATGTGGTGGAGTACTGCTTGAAGCAAGCCGCTCTTTGGGAAGAAGTGAAAGACAAGTTGAAAGCTCCGGGCACCAGTCTTTCCGGAGGCCAGCAACAAAGGCTGTGTATCGCCCGCACACTGGCCATTAATCCACCAGTGATTTTAATGGACGAGCCCACCAGCGCCCTGGATCCGATCTCTACAGCTAAAATTGAAGAGCTCATCACAGAGCTGCGCAAACAAGTCACAATCATCATCGTCACCCACAATATGCAGCAAGCCGCGCGGATCTCTGATAAGACGGCGTTCTTCCTACTGGGAGAGCTGATTGAGTACGGTGCGACTTCTGAGGTCTTCACCACACCGAGAGAAAAGAAAACAGAAAGTTACATCACCGGCCGTTTCGGCTGAGGCTATACTTTAATCATCGATCTGATTTTTTCCAGCGGCTCTGTGAGTAGGCTCTCAAAGCGATAATTCAGCAGAAATTCGGCACTCTTTCCCCTTTGATAGGCGTCCACACACTTTGAAAAAATACGTGGAGTACTGGCAGGATTGTGCTTCAACAAATTGAGAAGTCCGGCAGCGATCAGCATGACCGAGGTGGGAGAATTAATTTGCGCCAAGGTGAAAGCTTGAACTTCACTTTCACCTTGCGGCGAAACCTCATAGCCCAGCAATACATGCCACAGATCATGCGAGATGTAGAGCCTGCAAGAAATGTAATCCACGAATCTTTCTGAATTGGTCTGCGGATAAAAATTCAGTTTCAAATTATTTTTGAGCAAGTGCTGGGCATAGGCGTGTCCCAGAGTTCCCTCTGGCATCTTCTCCAGATCTTCCATGTCAGGAAGATCTGGAGTCCATTTCTCTATCCAGGCCTGGTGAAACGGAAGATGCTTCTGAACCTCTGCCTCGAGATCGGAGATCATGGTCTGATTTTGCCGCAAGGACCGGCCAAGCTCACTCATTTTAAAAATGAGCTTGGTGTCGGTGGGATCTTTGACAAACTTCAAAAACAGCAGACCTAATCTGGCCTCTTTAAGAAACTCCATTCACGTCAGTGAATTGGAAAGCAGCATTTCGCGGTACTTCGGCAATGGCCAAAGATCGTTTGCCACGAGTGTCTCTGCATGGTCACAAGCTTTTCGCAATTTCTCTGCCGCGGGCTGAAGCACAGTCACGATTTCCTTCATGCGCTGCTCTTCATTGTGCTGCTGACGGGCCTTTGCCACCTTTTCATTGAAATCTTCTAGCGACGTCAGCACTGATTCGAAGGTCTCTTCGAATTCGGCCTTGCGACGGCCGTTGGCTTTTTTTAAACCGGCACTTTCAATGGATTTTTGAGTGCGCTCAAAGTGCAAAGACTGTTTCTCTAGTGCTGGAAGTATGTAGCTTTGCACCAGTTCAATCAGTGTGTCGTGTTCAAGATCCAAAGTTTTAATGTAGCGTTCGACATTGATGTGATAGCGACTGACCAACTCTTCAGCGGTGAAAACTTTAGTTTCAACCAAAAATTGAGTCGCTTTTTTATCTTTCATCACAGCCAGTGCGTCGACTGTGGTATTTAAAATAGGTAGGCCTCGTTTTTTCGCTTCCACTTTCCACTCATCGGAATATCCATTGCCATCGAAACGAATATTTTTGGATTTTTTCACGGTTTCGCGAATGAAATCCATGACCGCTTGATCACGGTTGGGTTTTGCCTTCAGCATCTCCCTTAATAGGACCGTCGAGCGGGTGAATGAATAAGCCACGGCGGCATTCAAGATCGTCATTGGCACGGCCACATTGGCGGAAGAACCTACGGCGCGAAACTCAAATTTATTTCCAGTGAAGGCAAATGGGCTGGTGCGATTTCGATCGGTGTAGTCTTTTGAAATATTAGGGATTTTGCTGACGCCCAGATCGATCAGCTGTTGTTCGGTGGCCTTCAGCACTTTACCAGATTCGATAGAATCCAGAATTTCTTCTAGCATACTTCCCAAGAACGCCGAGATGATCGCCGGTGGTGCCTCGTTGGCTCCTAAGCGATGATCATTTCCCGGAGCTGCGATCGAAGCACGCAACATATCCGAGTGATCATGCACAGCCTGCAGCACGACCGCCAGAACTGCCAAGAAGCGCAAGTTTTGATGAGGAGTGTGTCCAGGCTCCAAAAGATTTTCGCCTTTGTCGTTGGCGATGCTCCAGTTGTTGTGTTTACCGCTGCCGTTGATTCCGGCAAATGGCTTTTCATGCAGCAAACAAACAAATCCATGTTTCAAAGCCACGCGTTTGAGCACTTCCATGGTCAGTGTATTGTGATCGGCAGCAATATTCACATCTTCAAAGATGGGCGCCAATTCAAACTGGCTGGGCGCGACCTCATTATGGCGAGTCTTTACCGGAATTCCCAGTTTGAAAAGTTCATGTTCACTGTCTTGCATGAAATTTTTCACCCGCGAAGGAATGGAGCCAAAGTAATGGTCTTCCAACTGCTGACCGCGGGCGGAAACTGCGCCCAGCAAAGTTCGGCCAGTCATATAGATGTCCGGGCGCTGAGCCACGAACGCGCGATCGATCAAGAAGTACTCTTGTTCGGCACCGAGCGTGCAAGAAATTTTCTTCACATCGATATCGCCAATTAATTTCAAAAACTCACAAGCGGCATCAGAAACACTTTCCACAGAGCGCAAAAGTGGCGTTTTATTGTCCAGCGCCTGACCGTGATATCCGAAAAAGACCGTCGGAATGCAAAGTGTTCGCTCTTGCTCATCCTCAACGATGAAAATAGGAGAAGACGGATCCCAGGCCGTGTAACCACGAGCCTCAAAAGTAGAGCGCATACCACCACTCGGGAAACTAGAAGCATCAGGCTCACCTTGGATCAACTGACCGCCAGTGAATCTTTCGATCACGCGCAGCTCAGAGTGATAGGTATGTTGAATCGAAATAAAGGCATCATGTTTCTCTGCGGTGGAGCCAGTCATCGGTTGAAACCAGTGACAAAAGTGAGTCACACCTTTAGAAACGGCCCACTCTTTGATCGCCATCGCCACAGCTTCAGCGGTTTCTTTATTCAGTTTTTTGCCATTTTCTAGAGTTTTTAATAAAGAGGAGTAAGCTTCTTTAGGAAGCTTCTCTCGCATGTGAGCCAGCCCAAAAGTCATGCAACCAAAATACTCAGAGATAGGCTTCTCGCGCCCATGCTCATCTTTCAGTTGTTGAATTTTTTTAGAGGGAGTAGTGACAGCAGTTTTAAACGCGGCGGTACGATCTTGAACGGACATAAAGGGATCCTTTCGTTGACCTCTGATAAAAACAAGGGTGTGCTGCAAAATGACCGGATCCTTCGTTGATCGGTCGTTCACTTGTGCGGCGTGCGGGTAGCACGCCTCCGCGTTCACTCCCTCTCGCCTCGGCTGCGATCATTTTGCAGCACACCCTAAAAGTTTCATTCAGAAGTAAAGATACATGTTCCTATCGAAACCCAATTGCTTCAATAAGTTTGACTCAGTCTAGATGAAGGCCGACGGACCTGACTAGCGAAAAGTTGAGTCCTGGCTCTGTGCGCGGGCTTCGCCATTGGGGTTGAGGTGGGTTGATGTCTCAATGCAGTGGGGCTCCGGAAAGCGTGACGCGTTTTTTTAATGTACTCATTAAAAAATTCCGCGTGAACCCAAGGAGGGGTGGGCCCCGGAATTAAAGCCAAACCACCCCCAAAATCCACCCGTGTTTACAAGGAAGACCTATTCCTCGTCTTCCTCTTCTTCTTCCTCGTCCTCATCATCCTAAAACATTTTGAGCGCTTTTAAATTGGCATCGCTATTGCT
>Ga0206924_1006_pt1 | contig 88805 bp, 90 predicted proteins | sample Alteio_BWOrgHeat_61_FD_152947 | JGI IMG/M metagenome (GOLD analysis project Ga0206924, IMG submission 152947) | Enriched cells from forest soil in Barre Woods Harvard Forest LTER site, Petersham, Massachusetts, United States -... | ecosystem: Environmental > Terrestrial > Soil > Temperate forest >...
TTACGTTTCGTTGTTTTGCATTTTAGCAAGTGACGACGAAATGCTTTTCCTCTTTTAATCTTTGTTTTTCCCGCGCCTACTTTTCGAAAGCGTTTTTTTGCAGCTGAGCGGGTTTTTACTTTTGACATATCTATCCTACTGTCTTAATACTATTTATTTAACATAATATACGCGAGACCAGAATTGATCCGTAAATGAATCCTTCTCATGCGCAAGGCCCTTAAGACCATGTTCTGCAAATGTTGCATCGATGCGATTAAATAGTTCGCCACCGCGCAGGTCTCTTCCTACCTTTTCACGCCCACGAAAACAAAGCGTAATTCGCACTCGCATGCCATCTTTTAAAAAGCTAACGGCTTGGTTAATCTTAGTGTCAAAGTCATGTTCGCCAATTTTAGGACGAAACTTGATTTCTTTAACCTTAATAACCTTTTGTTTCTTTTTAGAATCAGATTGCTTTTTCTTACGCTCATATAATGCTTTGCCATAATCCATGACTTTGCATATGGGTATATCGCCAGTATCATTCAATAAAACAAGATCCAGACCAACTGTATCTGCAAATTGTAATGCCTGTTCTTTTGTAACAACGCCAACATTCTGCCCTTCATGGGTAATAAGTTGTACCCGAGGAGCACGAATACGCTCATTAATAACAGGAGCGTCGTCTTTTATAGCGCGTTCATCTCTTGAGCGATCTGAATCTGTATTGCCTTTTTTGATCATAATCTCTTTAGTTATGGGCTCTTATTCTTCTTCACTAAATTCACTGTCATCACTGGTTCGCTCAGCGGCTGAAGCACGCTCAACACCTCTTAATGGCTGCAAAAGGAGCGTAATTTCATCCATAAGAGCTGGGTTTTCAGACAAATATTTCTGCATCTGTTCCCGCCCCTGAGCCACATTTTTTCCTTGGTATGAAAGCCATGCACCGGATTTGGTTATAATGCCGTGTCCAAGTGCTGCATCAAGAATGCCAAGCTCTTTACTGATGCCTTTACCAAAGATAATATCAACTTCTACTTTTTTAAACGGTGGAGCTACCTTGTTTTTAACAACTTTGATAACAACACGATTTCCTATATGAACATCACCCTTTTTCACACTAGCGACTCTACGTACATCTAAACGTACCGAAGCATAAAACTTAAGCGCTTTGCCACCTGTTGTGGTTTCTTTTGGAGCAAACGGCATTGAGCTGATGTTTTGACGCATTTGATTGATAAAAATCAACACAGTTCTTGATTTATGCACAACTGGTGTTAACTTACGCAATGCTTGTGACATAAGCCGCGCTTGAAGACCCATATGAGAATCTCCCATATCACCTTCAAGTTCTGCCTTTGGAACAAGTGCTGCTACCGAGTCAACCACGATAATATCAACCGCACCAGAGCGTACGAGCATTTCGACGATATCGAGTGCTTGTTCGCCATAATCTGGCTGTGAAATAATAAGCTCATTGGTATTAATACCAAGATTAGATGCATACAACGGATCGAGCGCATGCTCAGCGTCTACAAATGCGCAGGTGCCGCCATCTTTTTGCGATTGAGCAATCACATGCAATGCCAATGTTGTTTTACCAGATGCCTCAGGCCCAAAAATTTCTATAATACGGCCACGGGGCAATCCGCCGACACCAATAGCTTCATCAACCTGAAATGATCCGGTTGAGATACTTTGAACGCCTGCGGTGGTACTTTGTCCAAGTAACATCACCGAACCGGCGCCATACTGCTTATCTATCTGTGCAAAGGTTACTTCGAGAGCCTTCTTTTTAAATGCCGCTTCTTGTTCAAGCGTCATAGAAGAGTCTCTCTTTTCCTTCATTTTTTCTTTCATATTGAATTTTCTTCTTCAAACATAGTAATAGTGTTATTTGTATCTATTGTAGCAGCTCTGTACAAAGACGCAATGAAAGAGCCTATAAAAGCGTTTTGTTGTTGCTTTTCCAGGTGCTTTTTAGCTTGAGCTTGCTTGTCTGCCGTGTCATCAGAAGACTTAATCGCTATTTCATCCAAACGTATTAGATAGCGATCGTAGCCATTTTTTTCTACGGTAAATGATCCTATCTGTTCCATAGAAAGTAGGGCCATTGGGTCAAATCCTTTTTCGCGCAATTCTTTTAAAAGCTGCGAATTATCAGACGAAATGTTTTGTATAGTTTCAAAAACAAGCTTATTTTTTTGAGCTATTTTTTTAAAACCATCCCCATCTTCAAGCGGTTCCGGTACATAATCTGCTTGCCCTATTGTAGGCTCTACCAGAAGTGGACCCGCGGCAATACGGGTTGCTTTTACCTGCGCTCTGATGGTCTCAATTTTTTTATCTAAAGCTTGAGACGCCTTTTGATGATATAAATCATCGATAACTACAGGACGTATGGTATCCAAAGCAGGAGTATATCCTTTTTCTTTAGCATCAAGACGTACTATAGATCCTTGAGCGCCTTCGATGTGCATAGCATATGTTTCATCTTTGATAGTAAATAAGGTCTTTATTGCACTATCTTCGCTACGGGCGCTACTCTTGAGAGACAAAGCAAGTCCCTTATGATTCTTTATAAACTGTTCAATCGTAGCCGCATCTTGAGAGTCGACTGCTGTACGCGCCTCTTTACCAAATGCTTGTGTAAACGATTTAGAAAGTAGTTCTTTTTCTATAGAACCACGGACCTCGTTTAGTGTTTTATAGGTTTGTTGTTCTTTTGAAACGCGCTGAAGAATAACGAAGCTATTCTCAAGGGTAACGATTGGCGAAATATCACCATCATTTTTCAAGACAAATGCGGCGCGATCAAGGGCTGCTTCTTGTTTTCCTCGGGCAAATGGAGCCATTAACCCACCTTTTGATGCAGTCTCTTTATCAGTAGAGTGCGTTTTGGCAAGAGCCGCAAAAGAACTTGGGTTTTCAACAAGCTGCGCATGGATCGTTTCCATTGTTGCAAGAACTTCTTGACGGGTATCCGGTTCAAAGGCCATTACTAATTGTCGCGCTTGTAATTGTGCAGGCTGTGCAATATATTTTTGTGTTTTATGTTGTTCATAGTATTGCTCTATTACTTCTGCATCTACCGCAACACCATATGATTCTGGCGTGAATGTCCAGACCATGCCACTTCTCTTTTCAGGTACATAATACTTTTTCTGAGCGCTTTCTTTTTCAAAGAAACGTGCAATTTCATCAGCAGATAGCTCTTGGTTGCGTACGCGCGCAAGAAAATCTTCATGCTTAAAATGAATATACGAATATGACTTTGCACTGTTTTGTTGCATGTATTCGTAAGTACTCAAATAAGTAGGCGTATACGCATAGGTTTGCATAGTTGTGTGGAAGAACCAGTTGCTTACTTTTTCATTGATCTGGTTTTGGAACGTATCCATGTTGATGCCTTGTTGACGTAAATACTGCCGTAAAGCAGGAACATTCAAGGTGCCATCAGCGTCGATAAACTGTGGTGGCAATACATCAGCACAATAATGGGTCACAAATTGAACATCGTGGAGTTTATACTTAGCGTACTTATCGTCAATAACAATACCGGTGTTCTGCAACGCTTGCGCCAAAAGTTCTTGCGTTACAAGCTGCTTGAATGTTAATGACTGCGCATCTGAAGCGCCCATGCTTTGCAGAAAATAGTCTGCAAATTGGCCATATTGCGCGCGCAAACGCATAATATAATCTCTATTTCTAGAAAGTTCATACATAAAAAGACGATAGGAAATTTCGGTATCATTTACTTTTACGGCCCACGGCTCACCACTTCCACTTTTTTTAAATAAGCTTGGAAGTAATGACCCGATTAACATAGATCCAAGTGATATCCAAATAATATAGGTCATTCCATTCGCTTTAAACTTATTTCTCATCACGGTAATCATCGATCTATTCCTTTTTGGTTGCTAACAGGGGACAATGTTAATATCGTGTAATTTTTCTGTTTTTGTAATAGTAGCAAGTAACTCATCAAGCTCTGCTCTATCGGCATAGCGTTTGGTAACTACTTGATACCATGTTATCGCTTTCCCGCGACGGTTTGTGTTAACTCGTTTGCGTAATTCAAGATTAATAGTAGCCGTTTTTGCAACACGATCAATAAATTGTTGTGCTGCCTTTTCGGTTCCAAACCCAATAAGTTCTGCTGCATAATGATGTACAGTTTGATCAGCCAATGTGGTCACTGATACGCTTGCCTCAGGAGATACACCCTGTATTGGTTGGGTAAGTGCTACTGCAGCTGGCACTTCTGCCGATTCCACTGCTGCTGTTGCTTTTTTATCTTTTTCTTTTGAAAGTGAATGCACTGATGCAAATATCTGATCGGCAAACGTTTCTTGATTTACTTGTGCAACAAACTCATCCGTTGCATGTTTTGTTCCCAAAAAATAGCCCAGCGTAAAAATAAAAAACGCAACAAAGATTGCTGCTGCCACCAATAAGCTCGATTGGCGACGTGAGAGAATAAGATTATCTTCGTTATGAGGTATACTTGGTTTATTCATTCTCTATCCTTACATTCATACGTTTTGCATCAAATAACAATTGTTTTAGGTATATAGCATGATCAGAAGATGTCAAATTAATTGTATGCATAGTAAGATCTGTATGTGTATTATGTGACTGTATTTCAGTGATATTTTTTTCTAACATACGCCAAAATATAATTTGTCTGCGAGCATAATTGCGCGTTCGCGTTTGAATTTTTTCAATTAAAGGTGCATGCAATATCTGCAGCTGATCTTCTTTAATATACCGTACAATTTCGTTATATCCTATGAGTTTCTTTTTTTCAATAAAGGGTATCCACGATGTTTGCATAAGCTGTTCTACTTCAGCAACCCATCCTGCATCAAACATGGCGTGCACCCGATCGTTAATACGCTCATACATATCATCCCTATTGCGGGAGACATGCACAATGTGACAATGTCCGAACTTATTTTCGTAAACTGGCTTATAGGCAGATGGCTTATTACCGGTTTTAATCCAAAGTTCAAGTGCACGTTGAATACGATAGGTATCATTTGGTTGAATAGCGCGCGCACGTTCCGGGTCGATGGCATGCAATGTGTCCCAATTTCCTTGAGGTATGGCACTAGGCAAACCGTTTTGATCAGTTAACAAATCTGAGGAAGGTGGGAAAAAAAGTGATTTTATGTAAAATCCTGATCCACCAACAAGTATGGGCATGGCGCCTCGATCACGGATTTCTTGTACTAATGTAAAAAGCGCTTCGCGGTATTCCATTACCGTGAAGTTTCTTGGTTCATTAATAACATCAAAAAGATGATGGGGGACTGATTCATTACGCCAATCTGGCTTTGCAGTACCGATAGAAAATGGTGTATAGAGCTGTCCTACATCCATGTTAATAATTTCTGCATGGATAGAACGCGCTAACGTCAGAGCAAGCTCTGATTTACCAACACCAGTTGGACCGTACACAATAATCATGAATCATATGCCCCATATGCTGTTATTATCTAGAGAGCCCGGCGGCACATGCCATCGGGCTTCATTATTCTTATTATACAGATTTTTGGGAATTTATATTCACTGCTTTGCGAATGCGATCGGTAGCCACATCTTCTTGCCATCCGTGTACTTCAGCGATCTCTTCTGCCAACAGGGCTTCTGTCTGCCTGAGGAGATCTTTTTCTCCGAAAGAAAGCTCTTTTTTAAGGGATAAATGTTTAAAATGACGATATATGCGGCAAATTTCGCGCGGATCTCCTGTTTGCAGCTTTTCTTTATAGTCTTTGTTTCGCTTATTCCAATTTGAAACCATAGGTTCTGCAGGAAGTTGTGCTGAAGGTTCTGCAAGTAATTCAAAAAGAAGATCAACGTTATCTTTGCTGCTTAATGGCCTGATGCCAATAGCCTGCGAGTTGTCTACGGGAACCAATATAGTCATGTCTTGATACAAGAACACTAATTCATAAAAGTAAGTTGATTTACCGGCAATTACCTTTTTTACAAGGCGGTTGATTTGGGCAACGCCATGGCCAGGGTAAACAACCTTATCTTTAAGAGAATGCATATACGGTCCTTTCACTATAAAGACCTCGCTCACTCTTCGATAAAGCTTTTACCTTTCCTTTAGTATACCATGTCCGCTAATTTTTTAAATTAACCTGTAAGAAGCTTGAAGAGACCCGTAGAATAAAGTAAAATACGATAGTATTCAGTATCATTACCCATTACTACTCCATATCTATGAAACATCTTATTGCGCTTTTTCACAAAGGACTCTCGTGGGGAGCCCTAGAGTCGATTAGCATACAACTCCTGTTGACCCTCCATACCATACTTCTCTTTACCGTTGTGCCAACATCACTATACGGTGAGATTGGTATTATATTTTCGCTGATGTATCTCGTGATACTTTGTGCAACTGCCGGGCTTGACAGTTCTCTTGGGGCAACCGATTGGTATACAAAATCATCGCGGCAATCAACGCTACGTATTTTTGGTATTCACGCAACATATACGGCAGTATTAATAGTTATAGGATTGATTACTTTGTTTTGCCTGTATACATCATTTGTGCAAAGCAACAAAGTATTATGCGCCACCATAACGGGTATTATAGTATGTGAGGTTGCAAAAAAAACGGCAAAAGTCTATTTTTCACTTTTGGGCAATTTCAAAAAGAGTGCATTTCTTGATGTGCTTCTGACTGTTTCTTATATTATAACTATATGGTCAATCTATGGCATAACGGGTACGTTGTCACCTATTACTCTCTGCGTCCCACTTTTTTTCAGCGCCGCAATAAGTGCTCTTTACGGATGGCATATACTTTTATGCCATTACAAAAATCTGCCATCTCCTTCAACGACTGCAGTAACCGCCGCCGCACGAAGAACACCTTGGTATGCGATACTGTCGATACGCACGTATGCACTCTTAACTCAGTCAACGCATCTTGTATTTTCTGGTAATGTATTAGTTCCACTTGTAGCAGCGCATATCGGTTTACAACAAGCGGGTATCATTAAACTCATTAGTAATTGTATTCATACCGCACTTGTTATCATCGAAAAAATGTTTGGCATTACGAGCACCGTTCTGTTTGCTCAAACCATACGCAAGCAGTATGTCTTTTTATTGGTTACTCGGTATTTATTGCCCATTATTGGTATTGGCTCGGTTCTAGCAATTGGCGGTATTTACGTGTTTTTACTTTGCAAACAACATCTGTATCTGTTTTCTTGCATGGTTTCTTATAGCGCTATTCATATCAATAATCTGCTCTCTCTTACATATGAACGATTATTATTAGATAGCAAAAAGGGCCATATTATTTTGGGCATTGCATTGTTTGCAACACTCATTATGTATAGCGTGTGGTATGTTACTCATTGCAGTTATACTCATGCGTTGATGTATATTGCATTCAGCAGATTTCTTTATTTTATTGGTCTTTCTGTGTACACGTTTCGTGTATTTCGCATTAAACCATCTGCGCATATCTCATTTGGTCAGATGGCAGCATCGATTGCACTTTTCATACTTGTATATTTTTCTGCATAACTTCTAGAAAAATTCGCGCACCACGTTGCCATATAAAAAAAGATTTAGCACATGGCAATGCAATTGGATGATGCGACCAGCGTCAATTTTTGTGAGCCAAATTTATGGCCTTTTATAAAAAGTAAAAAACTGTCGTTTCATTCATGTAATAAAAGTTGTTCCTATTTATATTTCAAACACTATCTGAAGCTCTATTCGTTCGGCGCATCTTTTATAGCGTTTTAATATACATTATTAAGAGATTTTTGCTTTAACGGCGGAATCATTTCTTATGTACATCCACATAAAGGCATTTTTTTTAAATCATTGACCATCATTTCCCATATTTTCTACTATTAAATAGATCTGCTCGGGTGATCTATAAAAAGTGGAGCTCTTTATGTTTAATAAAAACCGATATTATATTATTTTCTCTTTAGCATTTTTTGGTTTGGGATTATACGCCCAAGAAACAGCTACTCTAGAACAAAAACAAATAAATGAAGTATTGGCCGTAATAAAATCTGTTGCGCCTGATTTATACACTCTATTTCTTAAGCATGATCCTACCGGAAAAGAGTACATCACTATTAGTAACGCCAAAACGGCTAATACATCGCTCACGGTACATCTTCCTGATGGGTTACCGGTGCTTACCGTAAACCCACATTATTTATTAACGCTGCCCTTAGCTGAACAACGCTTTATAATAGCAAATGAATTAGCCCATTATGTATTAAATCATAATCTCGAAATAGACTTTCATTCTTTAAATTATCCTGGTCACGAAGAGTTACTAAAAAAAGCGTACACAAGGGTTCAAGAAGATGAGGCTGATAGAGGTGCAATACTAGATTTTGGCATACCTATCAAAGACGGCATTGCCTGGATGGATCGTCGCATAATAGAAAATAAAGAACTCGCATTAAAGCAGCCAAGCAAAAAAACGTTTAAGCAAAAATATCCATTATTTTTACATCGCAAAAAACATCTCGAATCATTGCATCGTGAACTAGAAGCAAAAAGAACTCCGCCAAAACAGATCGACTGGGAAGATCTTGCGCAACAACGTGCCAAGCAAGCAGATATACTCTTTGAACAGCAAGATCAAGCGGAGAGAAAAAGAATATTAACCATAATAAAATCAATAGCTCCTGATTTATATGCAATAATAATCAAGCGCGACCCCACCGGACAACAATACATTACTATTGATTATGATATAAGTAGCGCACAAGTACTTATACATCCTTCAGATGGGCTACCATTATTTGGTATTAATCCAAGTTATTTATCTCAATTTACATTACCTGAACAACGATTTATTATTGCGCATGAATTAACACATTATATGTTAAGCCATCTTATAGAAAAAGGCTTCCACGAATTAAAACACAAAGACGAACCACTCCTTATGAATGCTTATTCAAGAGTTCAAGAAGATGAGGCTGATAGGGGTGCAATACTAGATTTTGGTATTCCTATTAAAGATGGCATTGCTTGGGCAGATAAATGCATTAAAATAACAAAAGAGCTTTTGCTAAAGCATCCACATAAGCAAACATTTAAGCAAGAGCATCCACTCTGCGTAAACCGTAAAAAACATCTTGTATCACTACAGCGAGAACTCGAAGTAAAAAGAACTCATCCCAAAAAGATAAATTGGCTTGACCTTGCCCAGAAACATATTGAAGAATATGAGCAAGCAAATAGAAGCGAACTACTCGATATCATTAAATCAATAGATCCACATTTATATACTTTTCTAATAAAGCATGATCCTACTGGGCAAGAGTACATAAGAATTAACGATGAATCACGGAATGCCTCAGTAAGAACAAACCGTGAAAACGGCCTACCCGTGTTTATTATTAGCCCCACCTTTCTAGATTTATTTACTACATCTGCAAAGCGCTTTATTATAGCACATGAATTGTCTCATTATATATTAGGTCACCGATTTGAAAGAGCGCTTTATCCATTTACTCACACGGGTATACACGCAAAGCAAACTTTCCTCGAAAATGCCTATTCGAGAGTTCATGAGGATGAAGCTGATAGAAGCGCGATAATGAACTTTGGCATACCACTTGATGAGGGTATTGCAGCATTAGAGCGAAGTTTTGAGATAACTGGAGAGAATGCGTTGCATAACCCACATAAACAAACATTCAAGCAAGATCATCCTTTATATGTACACCGCAAACAACACCTTAAATCATTACGACGTGAACTAGAAGCAAGAAAAGCTCTACCAAAGCAAATCGACTGGCAAGCTCTTGCGCAACATCAACTAAAAGAGATACAAGAAATCAATAACATACAAGAACAAAAAACAAGAAAGGCCCTTCTAGTCATACTCAAATCAATTGATCCTATTCTCTATACCCTATTGACACAACATGATCCTACCGGACAACGCCACATCGAATTTGATAATGATACTACATTGGAAGTAATAGTAAACCGACAGGATGGTCTTCCATTATTAAGAGTTGATCCCGGCTTTTTATTTCTATTTCCTCTGCCGGAGCAACGCTTTATAGTAGCGCACGAATTAACGCATTATGTGCTAAACCATAACCGAGAAATGGGTTTACATCCATCAACGTACCCTCACAACAATCCATTCTTTAAAGAGGCATATCCCGCATTCGAGAAAGCCTATTCAAGGGTACAAGAAGATGAGGCTGATAGAGGCGCAATCGTAGATTTTGGTATTCCTCTTGCTGATGGCATTGCGTGGATGACTCGCTGCATCGAGCTGTATGATGAATCAGATTTACCAATTCCTAGCAAACAAACATTTAAACAAGAACACCCACTGTTTTTACATCGCAAAAAACATCTTGAATCATTGCGCCGCGAACTCGAAGCAAAAAGAACTCCCAGAAAACGAATCGACTGGCCTTCACTGGCCAAGCAACATCTCCAACAACTAGAAGAGTATTATGATTCTTCTGAAGATGAGTTAAGTCAAGAAGAATGTAACGAAGAATAAAGCGTTGAAGTATAAAGACATCATAGTACCACCCATCCTGGGTGCCGAATGAATAGAGAATAAAAAGTAGATTGCCAACGATAAAAGGTATTACCGGGGCAAGTTCTTCAACTTATTTGCCAGCTCAGGCATCCTATATCGAGACGCGAGGTCAATCGCGTTGCTATTATCTCTATTTTCGGTTCGCTGACCCAATGTATCCGGATAGTTTGCCAATAGATACCCAATATAGCTATTATCATGCATTCTAATAGCCTGCCCCAATACCGTATCACCTTGATTATTGGTTGCATTCAGTTTTGCTCCGGCCTCAATCAGCAATGGTGTACATTTTCTTTGAATATCTTCATCGCCAACACGAGCAACAACATGCAACGGCGTATTCCCCAAGTAATCACCGATATCAACACGCGCACCACCTTTTATGATCATTTCAATGATAGGAAAGTTTCTATGCTTGATTGCCAAATTCAACGCCGTCTGCCTAAACCTATCCGTTGATATGATATTTAAGTTTGGTCTTCTTTCGAGTATATTTTTCACCTTTTTCTCATCGCGCATAATAATCGCTTCCATAAGTGATGTTATTCCTGGCGCTGCAGTGCGGCGTATAGTAGGAGATACACGCAATATCATCTCTTCATCAACATTACGTGGCAATACAACCTTGATATATTTTTCAATAGCCATCCCTATATCCGTAAACCCCAGCTCATACGCATAATCACGCGCCGTTTCAATAACACTCCCCTCAAACAACATACCCCATGCATTCAGCATGGCTATTATTCCGGTCCGGTCAAAGTTATTCACGGTTATATCAAGCACATTAAACTTTCTTCTTCCCTTAGTGGTTTCCATTACTTCCCGGTAGAGACCAGCTTCAGTAGCGGTACGGCTTTTATCGTCGTCCATGATACCTTGATACACATTTTCCTCAATAAGCCGTGAGTATGAATTAGGGTTTCCCCCATTCATGAAAAGCTCTTGCATATACCGATTACGTCTATCAAGATCAATGGTATAAGGTGTATACATCAACACCTCATAGCCATTCTCATCTTGCAGATAGGGGCGGGCACCCGCATCAATCAACACATGAAATATCTCTTCAGCATTGGTATAGTCACCATTACGGCATGTCCAATGCAATGCCGTTGTTCCTTCAAAAGATTGCTCATTAGGGTTAGCTCCTAATGACAACATACTCCTAATAGCAACCAAATCATTATCAATAGCTGCTTTTATAAACTCAGGGTATATTTTATTGTATGATTTAACAGGTGTTATACTGGTAGTAATCCCATAACCCCAGTGTGAAATAATCAAAATAAGGCAACAGGACACACAGAGTATGCCACCCACCCAAACGCGCACAAATGGCTTCATTGTATTCACGAGAACCTCCTTTTTTCGCGAAATCCATACTTTAATAGTACCATGGCAGGGGCTTCGCGCTCAAGAAACCTTACAAAAAAGCCAGGGGCCCCCTCATTCCCGTTTGAGGAAAAAGGATGAAAAGGTGATTTTTAACCTAAAAACAATATTATTCGCGCGCGCAACGTACGTGTAAGCGATTATGTATATGTAAAGATACGCACGTTAAATGGTAAAGGTAGTATGCCTGCGTTGTTACGTGCGATTGGTTAGGCTTAGTGCGTGCTTATATGGAGAGGCACGTGTATAGGGAGGTATATATACATATAACAATTATATTCTTACTCGTATTCTTGTTCCTACTCCTACTTCTATTTAATCTTATACTTCTCCTAATTCTTCTGAATTTTTCTTATAATCTTAATTCTTTTTATTGTGACTTCTTATTTATAACCCATTTAATCGTATGCTTTTTCCATCTTTCTTATTCTTATTTTCTTATTCTTATTACCCTCTTTATGATCTTCATGATCTTCTTTCTTATTCTCCTTATTCTTCTTAATTCTTCTTATCCTAATCCCTATACCCATTGTTCTTATTCTCTTCTTCTACTTCCTATTCCTATACTTCCTAACTCCCCACCCTATTCTAATGCATTCTTCCTAATCCTAATCCCTCTTCTCCTTCCCCTTCTTCCCCCTTCTTCTTTCCCCCCTCTTTAACACCCTCTTCTATTAAATAAACGGAGCCGGAGCCCACCCGCCCCATCTTGAACTTCGATAGTGTGGCGGGTGGGCGGAGGAGGAGTGCCTTTCGCGCCGATTTTCGCCCACCGGTGGAAGGAGGGGTGGGGAGCGGATAGCTTGTATTATGCGACGCAATAGTTGGGGGCTCTGCGGGAAGAGTGGAAGGTGAAAAAAGGCTCCTCGCTGCCTGCATAGAGAAACGAAGGAAACTTTAGTCTATCGCACTAAGATTTGTTTAGTGCGGGCTTGACATAATACCCAGTTTAGGTCTATAATTAGGTAATTAAACTGTAAATCATTACAACCAAAGAGAGAGCACTATGGGAAAAAAAATAATAGGTATCGACTTAGGTACAACCAACTCAGTGGTAACAGTAATGGAAGGTGGAAAAGCTAAAGTTATACCAAATAACGAAGGCAATAATACAACCCCTTCTATCGTTGCTTTCACTAAAGATGGCAAACGCCTAGTCGGAACCATTGCAAAAAGACAAGCGGTTACAAACCCTGAAAACACTATCTACTCAGCAAAGCGTTTCATTGGGCACCAATACGGCGAAATTGAAAGCGAATTAGCGCGCATCCCTTATAAGGTAACAAAACGTACCAACGGGGATATTGGCATTGTCGCTCAAGATAAAGAATATACGCCACAAGAAATATCTGCTGCCATATTGAGCCATCTTAAGCAAATCGCTGAAGAACATCTTGGTGAAAAAGTAACTGAAGCGGTAATCACTGTACCTGCGTATTTTAACGATTCTCAGCGTCAAGCAACCAAAGACGCGGGTAAAATCGCCGGCCTTGAAGTAAGACGTATCATAAACGAACCGACCGCTGCAGCATTAGCTTACGGTTCAGACAAAAGAAATGGCGGCAAAATAGTAGTATTCGACTTTGGTGGCGGAACCTTTGACGTTTCTATCTTAGAAATTCAAGATGGCGTTATTGAAGTTAAGTCAACCAATGGCGACACTCACTTGGGTGGCGATGACATAGACAACATAATTATGGATTTCATGGTATCTGAGTTCAAAAAAGAACACGGTATCGACATAACCCATGATAAGATGGCATTACAACGTCTTAAAGAAGCAGCGGAAAAAGCTAAAAAAGAGCTTTCTACTCTTCTTGAAACGGAAATAAATCTTCCGTACCTTACTGCAGATGCAACAGGACCTAAACACTTTACCTGCAAAATATCTCGCGCAAAACTAGAAAGCCTTTGCAGCTCAGTATTCACACGCTTGCTAGAACCGTGCAAAAAGGCACTTGCCGATGCAGAACTTCAAAAAAGTGAAATAAATGAAGTTATTTTGGTTGGTGGTTCTACCCGTATTCCAAAAGTGCAACAATTAGTAGCTGAATTCTTTGGCAAAGAACCAAACAAATCAGTAAACCCTGATGAAGTGGTTGCAATTGGTGCAGGTATTCAAGGTGGTGTACTGGCTGGCGATGTTACCGACATGCTTCTTCTTGACGTAACACCGTTGACCCTGAGCATAGAAACACTTGGCGGTATTGCAACACCTATTATTGAACGTAATACAACTATACCAAGCAGAAAATCTCAGGTGTTCTCAACAGCAGAAGACAATCAAAGTGCTGTGGATATTCGCGTAGTACAAGGTGAACGTAAGTTTGCAAAAGACAACAAACAATTGGGCGAATTCAGACTTGACGGCATACCAGCAGCTCCACGCGGAGTACCGCAGGTTGAAGTTACGTTCGACATCGATGCAAATGGTATTGTGAACGTGTCTGCCAAAGACAAAGCAACTGGCAAAGAACAAAAAATCACAATTACCAGCAGCAGCGGCCTCAATAAAGATGAAATCGAACGCATGGTAAGAGAAGCAACCGATCACGAGCAAGAAGATAAAAATGCTGTTGAGTTGGTTGAAGTGCGCAACAAACTTGATGGCATCATCCTTCAAGTAGAGAAAACTGTCAGCGAAAATAAAGACAAACTAGCAGAAGCTGATGTTCAAACAGCGCAAGAAGGTCTTGAAAAAGCAAAAGTTGCCCTTAAAGAACATGCAGAAAACAAAGAAGAACTTCAAAAGGCTACCGAAGAGTTGCTCCAAGCATCTCACAAAGTAGCGGAAACGTTGTACAAGCAGCAAGCACCAAACAATACGGATGCACCTGATGCTCAACAACAACCAAAAAATGAAGAACCCTTCGATACCGAAATAAATCAGTAAAAACTGATCAAGAAAGGCGGGACATACAATCCCGCCTTTCTTATGGTATACGAAAATAAGTAATTATTATTACTTACGGCAGCAGTTGCAATTAGGCATACCGCATCCGCAGCCACCCTTTTCATCACGAGCGTGGCACCAAGATCCGCCACCCATACAATGATGCGTAAATTTGATGAGTCCTATAATACCTGCAATACCCGCTATATAATATATTGCTTGTACAAGCATTGGGTGACTGAGCATAAATTCTGATGCGTATACATCATAGCCCAAAGGCATTAGCCCCATGCAAATTAACGCAAAAATACCAACAAGCCAAATTGCGCTGCATACTAATTTAAGAATTCCGTGCATACAATCTCCTTTCTAAAAAATTATATGGCCAAACTAAACACAATAACGCTAAAACTCTCACTCAAAACCCCTTTTATTATTTTTATTAAACGCTTTCTCCCTTTCTCTCAATAAAACCTGATGATACCTGACAACAATCTAGGAATTATGCTAACACAGCTTTCTTGCAAAAATGAAGACCCCTCATAAATTTGAATAAAGTTGCCTTTTAGCGCACACTAAGTAAATGCGCATGCAAGCGTAAAAATTCAACGTAAGCTCACGCATGGCACTCACTCTTTATCTTAAAAAAGTGATGTCATAATAAAAAATAAAAACCTGAAGATGATAGGTATATAAAAATGAGTATCAAAGCTGGCCTAGTAGGCTTACCAAATGTAGGTAAATCAACCCTATTTAATGCACTCACTAAATCGAGTGTACCTGCAGAAAATTACCCCTTTTGCACTATAGATCCTCATGTCGCCATAACGGAAACGCCCGATAATCGCCTGGCAAAACTGCGAGCGATCTATAATTCAGAAAAAATTATCCCTGCAACTGTAACCTTTGTTGACATCGCAGGCCTTGTTAAAGGCGCAGCATCAGGAGAAGGTTTGGGCAATCAGTTTTTAAGCCATATTCGCGACGTAAATCTTATTTTACATGTATTGCGCTGCTTTGAAGATCCAGAAATACTTCATCAAGGCGAAACTATAGATCCCATTGCCGATTATGACATCATCATCGACGAACTTATGCTGAACGACCTTGATTCAATCAATAAACGTCTTGCTAAATTAGAAAAGGCAGTACGCATAGGCAGCCCAGCAGAAAAAAAGGCTTCCGAACAAGAACAGACACTCCTGCAAGAAATAAAAGTTGCTATTGATAACGCAGATCCTGCACGGGTTCGCGCCCTTATTGAGCAAGCGCCGGTTGAAACAGTGCCCCTTCTTTCTGGAAAAAACTTTCTGATTATTGCTAACATTGCAGAAAATGAAGTTGGCTCTCCCGATACTAATAAAAATTACCAAGCTCTTGTTAAAAAATTTGGTCAAGATCGCGTTATACCAGTTTGCGCAAAATTAGAGCATGAGCTATCCCAGCTCTCCCCTGATGATGCTCAAGAAATGATGAGCATGTTTGAGTTGCAAGAATCTGGCCTGGCTAATATTATCCGCACAACCTATGCGCAACTAGGCCTTATCACCTTTTTCACCTGTGGACCAAAAGAAATACATGCATGGCCAATCAAAAAAGGTATGTCAGCACCAGCTGCTGCCGGAGAAATTCACTCAGATTTACAACGCGGATTCATCTGTGCAGAAACATTCAACTATAATGATCTAGCTACATTAGGTAGCGAAGCTAAAATAAAAGAAGCAGGTAAAATGCGCAAAGAAGGCAAAGAATATATCATGCAAGATGGCGATATTATCAACGTGCGCTTTAACGTATAGCATTTAACTCAAAAAACCATAAGGGTATCACTTTTAACAGATGATACCCTTACCTACTTTCTCTATTATTTACTGAGCGACAATCCTGAATCTTTACCATATTTTAAATATAACCACCCCAGACCGCTTACAGTAGCTGCACCCAATGCATAGTTAATCTGAGTCGAATAATTATTATACAAACTTCTAAACTTCTGTTGCACCGCTGACAATTGTTGACCCGCCGCCTGCACACCACGCTGCAGAATCGTTGGCGCATATCGTTGCCATAGGCTCGGTTGAGAGAATGGCTGTGGCACTATCATGGGAACATTCCCCCCAAATTGAAAAACCTGTTGCACCTGTGGAACGGTCACAGGAATATTTTGATTTGGTAATTCCACTTGGAGTGGCGATTGCGATACTACATTGGAAACATTTTCCTTAAGCAATTGCCGAACTTCAACTATTACCTCAGGAATATATTCTAACTCTGGTATCGGCCAATTTTTTATTGTAGCTAATCTTCTAACATCAATTATGCCCGGCTCCAATGTAATGTTAGCTTTAGCAAATAATGTATCTATTCCTTCTTTTTCACTCGGATCCCAATCATTTAACTTCGCCGCGTACAAATATAACGCCTCATTTAAAGTAACTTGCTGCGTACCAATAGGCTTATTATAATCTTTTATAAGTATACGCACTTCATCGGGAACAATATCGGCTAAAATTACCATAGATTCATACGTATCGCTTGTGCCCTCTACTGTTCTACATACCAGCGATCCCAAACACCTATAATTAATTTTATCCTCCGCAAGATTAACAAAAGAAACAACTCCCCGAAGCATAAAAATGTCTCTTTTTTCTTTAATTTTTTTAGCAGAATAAATATTATCAAGTCCAAATTTTTCGCTTTCATTATCAACAAAGAAAAAATTATTTTTTGAACTAGAAGGTATACCATCAATACGCCTGGAGATATGATCTTCGCTCACCCATGATTTTTTCTCATAATCATATAGTGCATTAAAAAAGCTTACGCCCTCATGGCCCTCACTGGTTGCAATGAAATATCTAACAAACAAATAGGCAGGATCAAATTCTCCAAAACTTATGTTTACCATCACCTTACCTTCTTCTGTCAACTTCATAGGCAGCGGCTGAGTAAGATCCCCTGTGATTATATCGTATTGATAAATTGCATTATCATATAATGCCAATATATTTTTTTCGTCAGGAGAAAAAATAATATTGGCAACATTCCCTTTATAAAATTTTCTCATATCAATCTCATCTTGGTATAGTTCAGGTCTAGGAATCACCCGCTTATGACCAGTTTTCATATCAATAAGATACATATTGGTAATCTTGTTTCTATCTGATTTGCTAACGCAAACAATATAGTTACCACTAGGTGATAGGGCGAACCTTTCCGAATCAGCTTCAAATTGATCTTCTATAGGGACTTTAGTTACTATATTTTTCTTCACACTATACACGTACATATTAGGTGCGGAAAAAAATAGAACATCTCCTTGCCTATTTATATCACCCTTAGTAGCATTTCTTTTTTCTAGAACTCTTCGCCTACCTTTACCAATAGAATGCACACAGAGATCTCCAAGAATGCCATTAAAAGGATAAACACGTACATCCGCTTTTGCTAGAATATGATGAGCAATAACTTTATCTGGACCTAAAGCAATACCCATTGATAGAACGTGCTCTATGTCGCTGGTTTTTCTAATTTTGTCAGCAAACTTTTCGCATGCTGCATTTGTAATAAAAATAAAGCCAAAAAAGTCAGCCAGCTTTATCAGATCATATAACTGTTCGAAATTAGGTTTTTTTAATTGCCCCCAAAGTTCTTGTGTTTTTGTCTGATCTGTAAAGTCTTTGCTATATCCTTCTATTGTATGGGGGATTTTTTTATCATCCAATGAAGGCAATGTATTCCATAATAATATTAATGTATCGATCGATTCTTCAGTAACAGCCTCAGGAATAGGCCATCCTCCAGTTTCTTCATCTTTAAAAGATTCTTCCCCAAGATCTGTTAGCATATTATTCAATGTTGGGCTTAAAAGCAGCATCTGTTTAGGCATCTCTATGATACCGTTATTTTTATTAAATATGACCTTATCACCACCATCAACAAGCCTCACTGTTACTGTTATTTTCTTACTGGGATCAGGCTGTTGCTCCATGGCATGTGCTATAAAAACAAAACACAACATCATCTGAATAAATATATACGCCCGCTTATTCATTACCTGTCCCTTTTATAATATTTTAGCAATAGAATTATTAAGTTGATTTTACCATAAAAGCACTTATCATTTATAGAAAAACTTAAAAAATAAATACAAAGGGATCGTATACGAACTTACAAAAATGGATACAGAATATATTTTGGTTTTAATTTTCTAAAGCAAAAATGGTGACATCATTAATAATGAAGCTAAAATAAAAGAAGCAGGTAAAATGCGCAAAGAAGGCAAAGAATATATCATGCAAGATGGCGATATTATCAACGTGCGATTCAACGTGTAAAAATAGATCCAGTTCCTCTTTCTTATAAAATAAAAAAACTCCGGATTTTATGCCGGAGTTTTTTCATAATTTTTGATATGCAATGATATCTTTACTGCATGCAATAGCCAAACATTAATGTATTCCCACGCACTTTATCTTTATTTGCCTGCACATCTATATCTGCATTCAGAGCAAGTATTTTTCCATTGACTTTATCACTTGTCCCCATAAAAATCTTGCCCATGTTTTCTTCTGGCACTCGTATATCAGATGTTTCATAAAGATTTTTATATGACATTACGAGAACCATTGTTCTTACTATATCTCCCGTGAGCTCTTGCGCTCCCGGATATGGAGCTTTTTTAAGCTCCCCAAATGTAGCTAATAATAAAGGGTACGTAGTTTCTGTTAGTAACGCGTTATAACATTCATTCGCATTCTGCAAAGCTGATGGATCATTAATCAGATCTTCTATCCCAGACGAGCTTGCCGGAATCGCATTAAATATATCCGCAAGACCTGTATTAATACTATATTTTTCTGATGCCGAATGCATTCTTTGTACGCTTAATTGCAAAACAGCTTTACCTCTCTCATTAAATGATCCAGGAGTTATTTTCTCCATTGCTTGCAGCAAACACGAACTTGTTATTATTAAAAGACTAATACCACATACATGTATCGGCTTCACATTCTATCCTTTTTTTTAAAATTGCATCCTTAACAATCTTGAAATTACTATAATTCCAAAACCATCGCAAGAAGGTACGATGTTTTTCTTTTTCCAATAAGGTCTTATTTTATAACAAATCTAAGTTAGTGAGATAACTCCGCATCGCGCATTGCAATAACCGGCGCATTCTCTTGTAGTATCTGCTCAAATGGTTCTTTAGATAATTTCATACGCAATTGTTCTAATTCGACGCGCGCATCAGAACTTAAGGCAACTTGTGGACGTTTTGTTTGTAGATATGCTTCGAGCGAGCCAACCGAAACGTCGGCGATCTTTTCATCCTTTTTTGCTAATAAAAGAAAATATGCAATAACGCCGGCTGCACTACGCCCGCGCCCTGCTTTGCAATGCACATATGCCCTTTTTTCGCCACGTTTATCACGTGAATCCAAATCACGCACAATACGTATAAGATCAACATTACTCGGAGAAGTATAATCAATGGTGTCATAGCGATGCCATATAACTGAATCTTTGTTAATTTTGCTCTGCTTTAAACCTTCAAAGTCTGACAACCATCGCTCAAAATATTTGTTAAAGGTATAAATACCAACTTTCTCTTCTTGCGAAAGTCCGTCACGAATTGTATCAATATCAGCTTGACTTTGAGGGATACGTCCCAACAAAACCGGTGATTGTTTGTTATCAGTTATAGAAGTAATGACACCATCATTATTAATCACAACTTCTGTTTTATTGCCTGACCCAATAATTTCATCAAAGTTTTTTTTGGTACCATAACAGTAATTATTCCACCAAACAGTCGGCTTGAATGAAACCATGGACTTCAAGGTATAATAAGGGTCCCACCAACCCGCCGCTTGAATAGGAAGATTAAATCCAACGGATAAAATGCTCAACATGACCATCTTGCGCATGAGCTGCATATAACATTCCTTTCATGAAATTATTTGTATTAACTAGATTTTATAATAGCAAAATCTATAAAGCGCGTCAGCATACTGACAAACTAATAAACCCTATGGTATACTATTTCTATCTTAAAAAAGGGAGAATTATTATGAATATATCCATTCAAAAATATATACTATTACTACTGTCTATCACAACACCCTCTATTATTAGCACTTCAGTTGCAACCGCAACAACGCCCAAATATACCAACTGGGAAAAGGAATGGACATCTATTTATGAGCACAATAACGCTATCATACAAAACCCAATCGCTCTCAGCTCCTATTTTGCTCAAGTGGTAAAAGATCATAATAACATCGGCAAAGCTCTCGAACAGCTTGGCATCAACCTGCCCTTTTGCTTTGGCGCTTCGTGCTCATCGTATCAAGTTGAAGGTGGTATTGGCGATAACAATTCTTGGACCATTTTTGTGAGAAGTCATAATAAAATTATTGCTGAAAATGCCATACGTTTTTGGCAACAATATATAGTTGAGCTCCAAGAAGCTCAACAGAAAATACAAGAATGGCAAACATATGGCCGACATTCACCCAGTTTAAAATATGATAATCTCATTGCTTCAGAACAAGAACGCATGCTTGAACAAGAACAAGAAGCTTTGCAAGAAATTCAAGGGTGGCTGGCATATTTGCAAACGGTGGAACATAATACCACAACAACAGCTGCCACATTATGGGCACGTGCTTCATGGGAAGAAATATACGGAAACCCAAATATGAAAACAACAGGAATACTAGAAGATCTGCAAGATGAAGCAATCAAACAAGAAATAAAAAAGGCTACCGAAAAGAAAAAAATAAGAGAATTAGTGGGAAAAGCCATAGACTTTTGGCATAAATATCCTGAAGATATTGCACTCATGCAACAAGAATTCGGCATTAATACCATGCGCATTTCAATCGAATGGAGTCGCGTGCAACCAGAACAAACGGTATGGGATGAAGAAGCCATCGCTCACTACAAAAAAATAATACAAGAAATGAAAAAAAGAGGTATCACTCCACTGATTGTACTGCACCATTACACAATCCCAACATGGTTTGAAGCGCTCGGTGGCTTTACGCAACGTGATAATATAGATGATTTTGTTGAATATGCAGCACGCATGTATCAAGCACTTGGTGATGAAGTTATCTTGTGGTCAACATTCAATGCGGTAGAAGGATACGCATTCAAAGGTTACTATACCCGTGATGGCGCACCAGGACTGAGTGGAAGCATGCCAACTACACAAACCGTTATTGCTCATATGCTCGACGCGCATGTTCGCATATATCGCATATTCAAAAAAGCATATACTGAAAGAATAGCATTGGGCGAATCAATTCCAGAACCGCGTATTGGTATACAAAAAAATGTATTGCCACTCGATCCCGATTCATGGAATCCTCTAAGCCAACTCGGCGCACGCATGGGAAATTATTTACAAAATCATGGTTATTACAGCTTCTTTAAGGACGGTCGATTTAGTGTTTCTATTCCAATCTGGCTTGGCAACATTCAGTACCCAGCCGCAGATGAAAAAATTATCAGTGACGCTCCCCATTGCCTAGATTGGATTGGCATTAATCATTATTCCAACGTACACATGCATAACTTTGAAAAGACAAAAGAAACCAATCCAGAACGAATGACATTAAATATAAACTATCGCTTTTATCCAGAAGGTTTATACCGCGCAGTTGAGCATATTTACCAAAACTTAATCAAAGATCTAGAGCGAAAAACGGGCAAAACAATACCCATATTCATCACCGAAAATGGCACCGCAGTTGGTGATGATGAAGCACGCAGAACGCTCTTTTATCAGCGCGCCCTTTTTACCATTGCGCAAACAATAAAAGATGGTTACAACGTCATCGGATACACTCCTTGGTCGCACGCGGACAATTATGAATGGGGCTCTCCGTATGGTAAAAAGCGGTATGGTCTTTTATACGTTGATTTTCAAGACCCTCAATTACCAAGACGCGTCAAAGAAGGTGCTCGCTATTATGCAGATTTTGTAAAAAACTTCTTTGCACAATTCAAGCCATAAAAAGTTAACCTATTCACTATAATAATAGGGCGCATTAAGCGCCCTATTTAATTACCGCTATGTGATCATACTTTTTATTTGGTTTTATCTTCTGATACGCTTTTTGGTTTCTGCGCATGCACCTGATAAAGACTCCAAAAACTTTTTTGATCGTATTCTTTCTCTATACGCTCTTGCAACAAGCGCTCTTGATTACGTAAAGATTCACCTTCAACCGCAACTTCTGAAGTGTCCGCTCCTGATTTGGCAAGCATCTCAAATCGCAGTTCTGCTTCTTTTAATTCTTTAAGACCTGTTGCTATATCATTCGGTATCATCGCCAATTCATTCTGATCTAATGTTTTGAAAAATCCTACTTCATTGTGATAAGGATATGAATTCCGCCACTTATGCCAAGAAAATTTCATGGAACTCCACATAGATCTGCTATAAAGATTCCCATCACCCATGCCAAGCAACACAATGCATCCTAAACTCACAACTATTAATCTTTTTTTCATGAACACTCTCCTTATTTTAAACTTCACTATTGTGCGGCTAAAACCTTAAATTCTTTTATATATAATGGCAGTTCTTCCAATGTTTTTAAAAAATCTAATTGATTATCATATGGATATGAATTCCAGTACTCATTCCATGAAAATATGATCTTATTCAAAAAAGATCCGCTGTGCAAAACGCCATCACCAATGCCAAAAACGACACCACAAAGCAAACCAACCAATAATCCTAAATATTTTATATTCATAAATCGCCCCACCTTTTTATACCCTATTATCTATAAAAAAGTATGATGCAAATGTACGGGCAAAAACAATACACATAGGAAAATAAGTGAAATCAATTAATCTTGCATTAGTAACAATGCTATTATTATTGCATGTTAAAAGTCTGCCCGAGTGGGCAGAAAAAACACTCGCAACTCTTTCAACTGATGAAAAAATTGGCCAACTGTTTATGGTTTCTGCACGCGCAGATTCATCACTTATGGCACAGGATAAAGTGGTTAGTAATAATCACATCGCAACGTCAAACCACATGCATCAAGATTATGTTGTCCATCTTATAACAGACTATTATGTAGGCGGTGTTATTTATTTAGGTACTCATACGGTCTGGGAGCAACAAGCATTAACGCATCGCTTTCAATCACGTGCCAACATTCCTTTACTCATAGGACAAGATTTTGAATGGGGCCTCAGCATGCGCCTCACTGATTGCCCACCATTTCCACGCGCAATGACGTTGAGCGCTGCTGGCAGACCTGATCTTGCCTACAAAATGGGATACACAATAGGCAATCAATGCCGCGCACTTGGCGTACATATAAATTTTGCACCCGTTGTTGATATAAATACAAACCCAAACAATCCTATTATTGGCACACGATCATTTGGTGATACTGCCCAGCGAGTGATAGAATACGCCGCCCCTTACATACAAGGCATGCTCGACGTTGGCATTATACCATGTATTAAACATTTTCCCGGTCATGGTGATACGCATGTCGATTCTCATTGCTCTTTGCCAACAATCACCCACTCTAAAAAATATCTTGAGCAAACCGAACTCATGCCTTTTAAAACACTCATTCAACACGGCATTCCTGCAATCATGAGTGCCCACCTTTCTGTTCCTTCTTTGGATGCAACCGAAACTCCTGCAACACTATCGCACGCCATAATAACCGATCTATTACGCAACACCTATAATTTTGACGGACTTATCATAACTGATGCGCTCGACATGGCTGCCCTCACCAATGCCGTAAAACCTGCCCAGGTAGCATTGCAAGCCCTTCTTGCTGGCAATGATATTCTATTAGCGCCCTCCGACGTTCCAGGCGCATGTACGCTCATAAAAAATGCCCTATTAGATGGCATGCTCAGCACATCAGAACTTGATGAGCATGTTTTACGCATATTGCGCGCCAAAGAATGGATTTTCCAAACACACTCCCATTCTCCCGTTGCCCCTATAACAACGGCAGAAGATCTCTATCCTCCGCAGACTATGCATCTACAACAAGAACTCTATAATGCGGCGTGCACGGTCCTCTACAACCATAGCCATGCTATTCCTCTTGCAAAAAAGAATTCTAAACCTTGGCATGTGACCGCCATTGGCAACGGTGACCCAACTTCTTTTCTGCAGACTCTTGATGCTCAAGGGATAACCGCGCAATACCATGTTATTGAAAATGCCCTTGCCGAATGCAAAAATACCGCTGTTATCATTGCACTCTATGGAACGCCGGGGTACGCACAAACAATACCTGTTAATGCAATCGATCAGATAAAAACACTTAAACAAGCCAACCAGACCTGTGTGGTTGTACTTTTTGGCAGCCCCTATCTGGCATCATCACTACCCAAAACTGATGCCCTTCTTCTTGCTTATGAAGATAATACCCCTGCTCAACAGGCGGCTGCCTATGTGTTGACAGGTGTAATAAGGCCGCAGGGGGTCGCGCCTATCCAAATTTAAACGTAACATCTCCCCATCACGCTTTTGATATGATATACTTATATAATTACAAAGGTGATAGGTACTATAATTATGGTGATACTTACTTAGAAGATAAGGCGATTACCCTATGCGAAGAAAAAAAGGTTTTTTTTCGATATCTGCCGTTGCAAAGATGTTTTCCGTTCATCAGCAAACTATCCGTCTCTATGAAAAGCAAGGGTTCTTAACCCCTGAACGGTCATCTGGCAATACCCGTCTTTTTTCAGAAGAAGATATCGATCGCTTAGAGGAAATTATCTATCTCACGCATCAACTGCGCATCAATCTCGCAGGGGTAGAAATGATCCTGAAGCTGAAAAAACAGATTGAGAAAATGAAAAAAAATGTGAATCAGATGTTTGATGCAACACAAAAAGAGTTAGAATTAGAAAGTGATGCCGCTCGCCAGATAGCTAAAGAAAATGCGGTAAAGCTTTTGCACATAAAGCAACAAGCGGAAAAAAAAGCGCACGGCACCTCTGATGAGCAATCAACTTCTGTGGAACCGATAGATATTGATAAATGGGAAATCGAATATGATGATGAATAATAATACCTTATGTAACTTTCCCAACCCAATACAGGTATATGTAGAGTTTTTGAACCATGATACATTATTTTGATTCCTTTCTTCTTTGCAACCATGTCAAACTAATAAGGACCATAAAAATGTTTCCATCTGTTACATAATAGGAAGTATCATGTTCGACAACAACGATCTTCCCAATGGTAGTGCACAATTTGCCATATCTCATGAGACGCTAACCCTTCTTCGCTGGCTTATTGAATATCATGCAGAAGAATTAAAATCGCTCATTGAAAAAGCATTAAAATCTGGGCTTCATGATGTTCTACTAAGTGATACTCAGCCATCTATGCCCAATATGGAGAATACCCATGAAAGCATTGCCGATTTTTTCAGCCTTCTAGAACTGCTTTTAATGGAAGTCGCCGATGAGCATGCAATTAAAAAAGCACGCGAAAGCAACCTGCAGCCAACCATAGACCAAATTGATTCAACTATTTGCGATACTATGACCGTACAATCAAGCGTTGAACGTGCTGCAACTGAATTGCAAGACAATCCCGAAAGTAGCGCACGCGAATTGCTTTTTAAGGAATTGCTCAAACGTTGGATTCCCCACAATCAACAGCCGTTAAATTAAGTTGCTCATATAAGTGCCTCAGGTATTGCTTGAGGCCACTCTTTCTCCGCAAAGAGACTATTGACTCCTCTTGCCGTAAATTACTATTATGATTTTGTGTGGTAGTGACGCTTAGAGGGGAAGATATATCTCATGAAAATTAAATCCATTCTTATATTGAGCACTATTCTACTCAGCTGCGCGCATATATCCATTAGTGCCATGGAAGCAACCGAATTTGAATCTATAAAAGACAATATTGCCCAAACATTGCACGCAAATGTAATAAGCCCTGCACTATTGGGCGATCTTATTTCAGATCTTACACGCATTGATAAACAAGCAACCCCCACTCAACAATCTGCAATTCAAACTATTTTAAAAGAAAATCACTCTACCATTGAAGCCACTATTCAACAAACTATCAAATCAACGCTGGCCAATCCCGAAGTAAAAAAGTTTTTAGGTACCATTGCAATGGGAACCGTGTACGGTGTATTGCCCAGTATCGGATTTCAGGCGCTCAGCATCCTTTCAGGAAACATGGATCTAGCCACCGCTGGCACCGCACTAATAGATGTTGGCGTATTATCTGCTCTTGATTCATTTGTGCGTTATATTAGCGCACAAGGGGGAATCTCACCTGAAATGAGCTCTTTTAACGCTGGCACACTCAGCACCGCGTTACAAGAATTTATCGGATTTGTAGGAAATCGCCCCACAACAATCCCCCTTCTGGGCCCGGCAGGCAGACCACTCATTGCAGGATTGAGAAGCCTTACTCTTAATTTAACAACCAAAGAGATAGACAAATCTGGGGGCATACCAACGCTCTTGCAAAAAATTAACTGGAATGATCTGGCAATGGGACCAGAAAATCAAGCTGTTGTAAGCGAACATCATAGCGCTTATGAATTTATACGCAATAACCTTTCCATGATTATTCAAAATCAAACAGTACGTTCTGCTACTGCAACAGTGGTCAGTTACGCGATAGAGGGTGCCGTTATTGGTGCAGTTATGCACTCTCTTGGTATTGGGTTTTACAATGAGATAACCATCCCATCCGCACTAAGCAATGCTATGCTGCGTGGCGCACTCGAAGGCCTTTATTCTTTCAGTCAATATGGCACACAGCCTACGGGCATTGTACAAAGGCTAACCGGAGGATTAACCAGCTTGAGCATACAACGCTATTTGCAATCAGGCGTTGGCGTTGGTACCTTAGACATAACGCCACTTGCAGTGCAACAAATAACGGTCGGCGCAGTTACGGGCATTGTGCGTCAAGCAGGTGGGTGGGCCAATGCGTTTAAAGGACTTTATAGTACCGGCAAAAACGCACTTTTTGGCGGTAATTAACGCGAAATAATAAAACTTTCTTGACAACGTTGCAACCTCATGACATGATTTCCATTGTGGCGCCTTGTTTAAAACCGGTTTTTGGCTGCTCTTAAAGCAAGCGTTTTTAATGCTTGTATGGGGGGAGTACAATCAGATGAAAATGAAAATACATAATTTTAACTAACGTACAGAGGGCTGTTATGGGATTGTTGTCGGTGTTTCAATCATTAATGAGACCAATTTTTGGATCATTTGAAACGGAAGAGTTCAAAAAGTTTATACGTATGGGTGCAGTGTTTGCATTCATTATCGGATCATATTGGGCATTACGTCCTCTTAAAAATTCGCTCTTTTGCCAACTTATAGGTGCAGGTCATCTTCCGTATGCAAAGACGTTATCTCTTATTTTCTTAGTGCCTTTGCTTATGTTCTATTCCCGCCTGTTAGACAAAAAAGGTAAAGAAAAAACATTTTACCTAATATCTACCACGTATGGCCTTCTTTCTCTCGTTTTTGCAGTCATTTTTGCCCATACGCAAAATGTATTCGTGTGCCGCACTGTTGGCTTTTCTATGACATGGCACGATACCATTGCGCTTGTTGTTGGCTATGTGTTCTATGTTTTTGTTGAAAGCTATGGCTCATTATTGCCAGCGCTATTCTGGGCAATCGCAACTGATTCAACATCGCCAGAATCTGCCAAAAAGGGCTTCTCTTTTGTAGTGGCAATTGGGCAATTTGGTGGTATCATTGCACCCTTCCTGATAACCTCTTCACCAGAAATGCTTGGATTTAAAACAAATGCTTTGTCCTTCATTCTTGTTAGTATCACTATTTTTGCGGCAATGTATCTCTTAAAACTGTTCTTTACCAAAACCCCTCCAGCACTTCTTGCTTCTTATCATGGTTCAAATGAAAAAGAAGAAGAAGCAGAACAAGAACCAGGGTTCCTTGAAGGCTTGAAATTACTTGTAACTCATAAATATCTTCTTGCTATTTTTGCAGTGGTATCATTCCCCGAAGTAATTTCAACTATTTTTGATGTGCATTTTAATTCTCTTGCATCGCAGCAGTATACGGGAACCGCCCTTTCTACATACCTAGGTTATTACGGCAGCTCTGTAAACATTATTGCACTTCTCTTCTTGCTGTGTGGTATTGGTAACATTAGCCGTGTTCTTGGTGTTGGCGTTTCACTTGCACTTATGCCTATAATTTACGGCTTTGCAGTGCTTGGATTTATCTCATTGAATAGTTTAACCTTCTTGTTCATTTTAATGGCAAGCTCAAAGGCTATTAACTATGCCTTGAACGGTCCTTCTATTAAACAGCTGTATATTCCAACAACGCGCGACACTCGTATAAAAGCACAAGCATGGATCGAATCATTCGGTTCACGTGGTGCAAAAGAAACTGGCGCTATTATAAATATGCCACTCGCAACTATGCAAAAGAGCATGGGCGCTGTTGCAGGACGTGCACGCCATGCAATGCTTTCTAGTTACTTGATGTTCGGTGTTGTAGCAATATGGTTTGTTATTGCGCTATATCTTGGTAAAAAACACAAGAAAGCACTCGCAGAAAAACGCGTTGTTTGCTAAAATTGAACTTTTTCTCTGCAATAGATAGAGGGCCGGAAGCTTTACAGCTTCCGGCCCTTTGCTTTATGTATAAAAACGTTGCTGTTATATTAAATCCTTTGTATGATACTCAACGTTTATAGGCACGTATCATAAAAAAGGAACTGTCGTTTATGAAAAAATATATAAGCATCTTACTTCTTGTAAGCACCATTAACTTCTATGGAATGTTCCAACTTTCCTACCGCGTCGATTTATCTCCAAAATCTGAACATTCTCATAACCCCGTTACTCTTGCAACGCACTCAAATTTTAAGGCAGGATCTCCTCCCAATTTGATGGCTGTAGGATCAACATCTGCACCTGTTAAAACCTATACTGGCTTGACCGGTCTCATAGCCACGCCAATTAAAACAGTCAATAATAATTTTCTAAATAATGGAGATGGCGGCCTATTTTTTATTGATGAAAAAACAGCGTGTGCCATTAGCCGTAAAGGAAATGTAAGCGTACAAGAATTAAGAGATGAGGATAATGAAACTTCTTTTCATTGCAAAAGTTCTTTTGGCGAAACGGTACCAACCTATTGTGTTGTAAACCAAGAAAGCCAGGCATATGTGGGATCAACTGACGGTAATGTATACACTATGAATGTCCTACCCAAAGGAAAACCTGAATTTTCTTGCATATATCAAAGTAATAAAACATCATCTCATATTAATGCTCTTACTTTTGTAGGTGCCTATCTTGCCGCAGGAAGTTTTGATGGCTATCTTGCCGCAATTGATATTGAAAGCCATAAAGCAGTTAAAACCTACGAAAACAATCCCCATATCGACATGGCCACATTAGTAAGCCATAAAGACAATCCCAATTTAGTATTTGCATGTGGAGCATGTGACCACGTTTATAGCTATGACTTGCGTGAATCCAATGCAGCTGTAGTCATTAAAAATGGAAATCCTGTATATGCCCTTGCTATTTTAAAAGGATATACTGCAGTTGGCACCACCAAGAATACTATAAAAATATATGATCAACGACGCACTGATAACGCGATACAAACAATGCATTGCTCCAAAGAACCTAGTGGAAAAACCACGGTAAATGGTTTAAAACCCATTTTCTACAATGATCTCACCGCACTATCATCTAACGATACACTCACGTATTGGCAAAGTATTTCATAAACAAAAAAGATATCTCATGAATAAACTATGTCTTGGTCTGTATCTTCTTATCGGCACTGCTACTCATACTATGGAGATGGAGCCCAAACCCACAGAACTGGCTGACGATAAACCACCAACGTTATATTGCGATGAATCCCTAGATGAATATCTCGATGAACAACTATTAAAATTGCAATCCCAAAATATGAACGCGTTGCCACACATCCTAGCTATTAGTATAAAAAATGACTCAAAATAATTATTGATTCGTTTGTTGAACAACTCTCTTTAAAAAAAGGAAATCTCAAATGAACAAAAAATTACTCATCCTCTGCCTTCTTACCAGTATGACTGTTTACAACATGGAAGAAAAACCTAAAGATCAACTTGGCGAAATAGATCAATTATCCCTCCAAGTTACTCTGGAAAAAAAAGGATTTGATACATTAAAACAAAGAATAGAACGCCATGAATTTGAAAAATCTGGAAAACCACATCCTTTTATATTATTCCATACATTACGTAATGGAGAGCATTTGAAGAATAATAAGAAAGCAGAATTATGCAAATACGCACTTGTTGTGCATATGCAATTAGATACAGGGATGGCTGCATTGGTTTTTGATACCAATGAACACAATGCAAAATCAAGTATGAAGCGTATTGATTATTGCACGTACATAGAATCTGTTAATACTGCAGAAAAAACTATAAACATACAATCAAAATTTTATGATAAAAAAGTGCTTTTGCAAACATTGAATAGCCTGCAGGGAAATGGCCAATAAAATGTTCGCATAAAATGAATGGGAAGTGACTAAGCAATAAGGTAAGAAACTCATGAACAGACAATTTCTTAGTCTTTGTTTACTTATCAGCTCTTACACTCACAGCATGGAAAAATCGCAAGAAAGCGTCGGCGAAATAGATATATTAGTTCTTCGCGTTGCTCTAGAAAAAAAAGGATTTAATACATTAAGCCAGGAAATAGAATCTCATCAATTTAAAAAATCTAAAACGCGATATCCTTATATCTTATTCAGCACCGTGCACAGCCAAGACCGACATAATAATGACACTAATGCTCTGTTATGCCAGCAGGTACTTTTTATGAACTTCCAATTAAACCAGGGAAACCAATTGGTTTTTCAGGACACCAATAAACACAATAATAAATCGCACATGCCACGCATTGATTATTGCACGTATGTAAAGGCAAAAAAGGAAAAAACTATAAAAATAAAATCCAAATTTTATGATAAAGAGGTGCTATTGCAAACAGTACGCAATCTAAACAAAAATAACCAATAAAATACGTCTCTCTTGGATAAATAGCTACATGGTATTGAACTTCCGTAACAAGGAATCTCATGAATAAATGCTATCTTATAATTCCCATTCTTCTTGTAAGCAATTTCCTCTCTTGCGTAGACAAATCTAAAGATCAATTTGGCCAAATAGACAAATTAACGCTCCGTATAGCCATAGATGACATAGGATTCGATACATTAAAACAATTGGTAAAGTCTCATAAATTTAAAAAAAACCAAAAACCAACGCCATTCACCCTATCCCTGGCCTTAGACAATAACCCAGAAAACAACGATGAAAACAAAGCTCTTTTATATAAACGAGCGCTCGGCAAATATTCCGCGCAATTAACCAAGCCCATTTATATTAGTAGTGATACGTCTCATAATGAATCGAATGTGAATCGTATTGATAATTGTACGTGTATAGCATATGTTAATGCAGACAAGGAATTTATAAAAATAACAGCCGAATTCCATAATAAACAAGCCTTACTCAAAGTGCTCAACAAGTTGAATAAAAGCGAGTAAATACGCACTAATTGCCACGTTGGCATGCATACTACTGTACGTGTTACGCTGTTTCTGCTATCATAGATAGTAGTTACTACACCATAACCGTTGTATGTATCATGCCAATTCTTTCCGTATCGCATTTGAAAAAAAGTTTTTCTAAAGGCATCTGGCCATTTACTAAAGTCATACACTATGACATTGTAAAAAATATTTCTTTCCATTTAAAAACTGGTGAAATACTTGGTTTTTTGGGACCAAATGGTGCAGGAAAAACAACTACCATTCAGATGCTTTTAGGCACCATGACGCCAACGGCAGGTTCTATTTTCTATAATCAACAAGATTTTGCACTTCATCGCTTAAAAATACTAAAAACCATCGGGTATGCAAGTGGATATGAACGATTTCCTTCACGTTTAACGGTGTTAGAGAATCTTGATATTGTGGGTCGCATTCAAAATATACCGTGCACTGAACGGAAGCATCGCATTGAAAAGCTACTTAAATTTTTTAATATGTGGAATGTACGAGACAAACAAGCCGATACTCTTTCTGCAGGGCAAGCAACACGTGTGATGCTCGCCAAAGCTTTTTTGGCATACCCAAGCGTTGTTTTACTTGACGAACCAACCGCATCGCTCGATCCCGAAGCGGCATTAGAAGTCCGCCAATTCATCTTAGAACAAAATAAACAGCACGGCGTAAGCGTCTTTATTACATCTCACAACATGACAGAAGTAACAGAGCTATGCGATCGTGTTCTTGTATTAAAACATGGCACCATTATTGCGAATGCAACGCCAGAAGAGCTTGCACGCTCCGTATCAAAAGCACATGTGCACCTTATTATTAGCGAAGGCAAAGAACGTTTAATAAAGTATGTACAAGCAAAACAGTTAAAACACACTCTCTATGAACATACCATCGACATTGAACTAGAAGAGCATATGATTGCTCAGTTTTTGACCCAACTTGCAGAGCACAAAATCATCTACTCAAGTATAGCAATTGATATGCCAACGCTTGAAGATTATTTTTTAAGTATAGCCCGGGAATAATACTATGCCATCACTGAACGCCATATGGGCCATCTACTTGCGTCACTATCGCTTACTGGTACGCGATGCCAATCTTTTATTGGCAACATTCTATTGGCCACTCCTTGATATTTTAATTTGGGGTTTTTTAGGATCTTGGATTCAAAGGATTCAATCTGGAGGACTCGAACAGTATGAAGTCATCGCATTGCTTGGCATTGTACTGTGGCAAACAACTTGTAGAAGTGCTATTGTTACCGCTGGTGCTTTTGTGGAAGAGTTATGGTCGCGGAATATTCTTAATTTACTTTCACTTCCTATTTCCCTTTTTGAGTGGATTGCAGGAATTACGCTGTATAATTTTATTTTAAGCTGTGCCACCTCCGCATATTGCATGCTCCTCATATTTCTTATTTATCACTTTCCTATGTGGTCATTCATAAGTAGCTTTTGCTTATTTGCATTCCCTCTTTTTTTGTCTGGTCTATGGCTCGGCTTTATGTGTCTGTATCTGGTTACTATATTGGGCAAACGATCTCATGAACTTGCCTATGTATTAGCATGGTTTTTTGCACCATTTAGCACCGCATTTTATCCTAAAGAAATATTACCCGAATGGGCACAGACCGTTAGTGCTTTTCTTCCTATGAGTTATATTTTTGAAGGAATGCGTGCTTATTTAATTCAAGGCGCAAACCCTACTATACCTATTTTAAAAGCTTTAATTATGAGCAGCGCATATCTTACTATCGCTATCTTTATATTTAGATATGGGTTTAATAAGAGTAAAAATAAAGGCCTTGCACGCTTGGCCGATTAAAGATAATGATATCACTACTCTTCTTCAAGTTTTGTAATAATGGCGCCCGCTTTTTGCCACGAGATCACAGAGCCTTCAGCGCGTTTCTGTTCGGAAGTTCCTCCATAAATAATGTAGCCATCTTCAGGATTTTTATTTGCAATTTCTGCCCATTTAGCAATACCTTCAAAAAAAGATTTCACTATCGTTTCCCCGGATTTGATCTCTAGTGGTATAAGACGATTTCCCATATCGATAAGGCCATCAACTTCAACTCGTCCATTTTGATCGCGCCAAAAATACAACGATGGTTCAAATCCCAGGTTATAATATTGCTTATATAAATCTGCAATAATAAGATTTTCAAACAAGGGCCCGCGAAAAGGACTCAATGCTATATCTTGTGCTGAACGCAAGCCCAAAAAGGAGCATGCAAGGCCCGTATCATAAAAATAGAGCTTCGGTGTTTTGATAACCCGTTTACTAAAATTATTAAAATATGGCTTAAGCAAAAAGATAATATAGCTAGATTCAAGAACAGAAAGCCATTGCGTTGCCACCTTTTGACTAATACCACACTGGGTTGCTAAATCACCTATATTGAGCAATTGCCCAACCCTACCGGCACATAACCGCATAAATTTTTGAAACACACTTATATTATCAACGTTAATAATTTGCCGCACATCTCGTTCAACATAGGTACGTATATATGAAGGAAATAAATCGCGTGGCGCAATTTTTTTGGCATAGATACGGGGATAGCCTCCTTTAAAAATAAGCGTATCTACATGCGCCGGCAATAACTCATTCTCATTTAACTCATGGATAGACAGCGGCAGAAGATGTAAAATACCCGCACGACCCGCAAGTGATTGTGTAATCGCCTGATTCATGAGAAAATTTTGAGACCCCGTCAATACAAAATAGCCAGGTCTATCATATGTATCTGCCAAAATCTGTATAAAAGAAAGTAACTGCGGCGCATGCTGAAATTCATCAATAATAACGCCATACGCGTCTTCATATTCACGCAAAAATCGCTTGGGATCTTGTAAAGCAAACTCACGAACCTCTAAATCTTCCAAATTTATATAGAGATGTTTTTTGAAAAATGCCTGCGCTATAGTTGTTTTTCCCGATTGTCGTGGCCCTAAAATCACTACGACTGGAAATTGTGCATACCGTTTTAATGATTGCTCTAAATCACGTCTAAGTATCATATTTTCAACTCCCAATTCTGTGCTAATCTTTCTATTTTTAACAGATTAGCACAACTTGAACCTGAAAAGTAATAAAAAATTCTCCTTCTAGGGAGAGCTCACTAATAAAGGCTACGAATTTTAAAACTATTATCCACCCTGTTAGGATATATGATAAATCCACCATAAGGCATTATAGTGCTAACGAATGGAATTTTACTCAACACCATTCCCACATAAGGTAATGCGGTTGTCACTGCCACTCCTGCATCACATTGAATCACACTCGCAAACATTTTAGCACCATCTTCCAATACTTGTTCTTTTTTTAAATTAAAGTCTGGATATATGAACAGTTTCTCGTCATGAGCCAAAAATGCTTCATATGCAAAAGTTGGCATGCTACGCAATGCATGTTGTTCATAACTATTCAAACCAACACCATAAAACATAAGGTCTGACTTTTCATTTATACAAAAAGCACCTTCTTGAACTTTTGTTTTGACAACTTTTTGTATAACATGCTGCTGCGCAGATGATAGTTCCATCCATTTGATAAAGGGAATCTTATTTGAGACTTCACAATCTTGATACGCATTCATCTGAGGAATCATATAGCCCAATCGAGACCAGTCTCTAGAGCAGCTCTCTTTTTTTTCAAAAAGTGCACCCTTTTTAAAAATATCTTGGTTACCGTTAACCACAAACAATGCTATCTGTTTTTGCAATTCAGACGGCAACGATTCCATTGCACATACGGATTGCACTACTAAAAAACTTCCTAGCATCATTATTTTAATAATGCATTGTCGCTTCACGCCATTCACCCTTCTGAAAAATATGGAAAAATTCATTTTAAGAGTCATGTATATTTTCGGAGTTTTCGAACAAGCCCTTATTAATAAAGCCCTGTTTTTAACACAGGGCTTTTACTACTCACATTAATCTACACTATGTATTATTAACGCCAAACCTTAATAGTTTTATCGAAAGACCCAGATATAATACAATCACCGTGCTTTATAACTGAACTTACAATCCCTTTGTGCCCTTGCAATGTTTGCTCATTACAGCCATTTTTATCCCACACCTTTACGGTTTCATCTCTCGATCCAGATATATATTCTTCCGGAGAAACAACAACAGTAAGAACAGCACCATTGTGCCCGTCTATGGTTTTTAAACAGGTACCACGTGCAGAATCCCATAGTTTGATTGTTTTATCATCTGATCCCGAAATAATATCATGGGTAACGGGATCAACAGATACTGATCTTACCGCTGCCCACTGCGCATGGCCCAACAAAGTCTTAGTGCATTCATCTGTATTACTATCAAATAGAGGAATCTTCTCATACGTGCACCCAACAACAAGATTATCTCCATCTATTACAACAGATTCTACCTTCTGCCTGTTGAGAACTTCCAATGTTTTTAAAGATTTGCGCATATTAATATCCCAAGTCTTTACCGTACCATCAAAAGATCCTGACACAAGGTGATTACCCATTGGCACTAATGATGAAATGCTTCCCCTATGTCCCCGCAATACACCAACAGAACCAATCCGAGGATCCCATAATCTAATAGTCTTATCATCTGATCCTGATATCACCAAGGGATCGCAAGCAGCTACAACTCTTGTAAAACCTGCATGCCCTTTAAATACATTCACACATCGCCCCGCTATTATATCCTCCTGCTTGACCGTATTATCCCATGAACCAGAAACAATCTGAGAATTCGATAAGGCCGCTACTGTTAACACTGGATTTGAATACTTGAATGTGCTAGCGAGTCTATACTGATGCATCGGTTGCTTCATAGCAAACATACTCACTGCAAAAGTAAGTGTGCTCAAAATACTACCTGTTGTTATACCGATATGCATATTCATTATTTTCATTGAAATCTTCTTTTGTTGTTATTTTCACCACACACTAACACTATTCTGTTGCGCCTTTAATTTTTCCCATACGCTCAATTGTTCATGTTTTCTCTTCACGGCACTCTATTCTACAGAAAAGTTCCGCGTTTTGGAAATTGAGATAATAAGTTTATTGCTTATTTACTCTCACTCTAAAACCAGAACTTTTCATATGTGCTCTACAACAAGCACATATCACGGTGCTGCACTATAGTTATTTCCACACTTTAATGGTGTTATCGTATGATGCCGATACAATATAATCATCCTGTTTTATAACCGAAGTTATTGCCGCTTTATGCCCTTGCAATGTTTGCACACTATAATCATGATCCTTATTCCATACTTTCACGGTTTTATCACCAGATCCTGATATAATTTCTTTAATCGTGGCAAAAACAGTAGTAACGCCATCTGTATGTCCCGCAAATGTCTCTACGCATGTATGATTCTTAGTGCCCCAGGTTTTGATCGTTTTATCATCGGATCCTGAAATAATACGGTGAGGGTCATGATCAACACAAACAGAGTTTACCCCTGTCCATTCTTCATGACCGGACAAAATCGTGGTGCATACTCCCGTATTACCATTAAATACCGGAATCTTGTGATAGAAACATCCAGCAATAATGTCCTCTCCATCCACTGCAATAGAAGTTACGTGCTGCTGCTTACCAAAAACTTCGAATGTTTTTAAAGCCTGACGCATGTTAATGTCCCAAATTTTTACGGTACCATCACAAGATCCAGACACAAAATGTTCATCCTTTGGCACTACTGATGAAACCGAACCTGTATGCTCTTTTAATGTATCAATTATCATACCATTACGATGATCCCATAGCTTAACCGTGTTATCACCCGATCCCGATATAATCAAAACTCCCCATACAGCTACTGTTTTGATAAAATTCTTATGCCCTTCAAAGATTTTTACACATTGCCCTGTAGTTACATCTAACTGCTTGACGGTATTGTCACAAGAACCAGAAATAATATGGGGATGCGCTAGTGCCGCCACCGCTAACACCATATTAGGATCTTCTAATGTCGCTTTACATTCATAAAGATGAGTTGATTCCATTGCAGAAATGCTTGCTGCAAAAGTAAAAACTATTACGCCCGCATATTTTTTGATACTATCGTTTATTATTACTTGCTTCATCATGGTTCCTTTTTTATAGCTTTCATACACATACTAATGCATCTCAAAAAACAACAATGTTCGTATGGCTATTTTCCTTTCGTAAAAATATAGGATAAGATAACATTCACGATTTTAATCGCAATCAACACCTATATATACCATTTTCTTATTGGGCTTTACATGATTTTTAAACATACTCTGTGTATCCTTTCGCTCTGCATGCTATACAATAACTCATCATTAATAGCTATGAAAGACAAAGCACCCGCAGGATCAATTATATCACCATTAGAACTTTTCACGGGTAAAGGACTTGTGGACGTTACGCTTGCGCGAGAATATTACTCACCAACGCAAGATGAAAAAACAAACCTGAAATACATTCAAGAAGGATGCTTCACGGTGCTCGAAAAAGAAAATGATTGCGCATTAGTTGGTCCAATACGCCCATGTCAATTAATAACACTTTCTAACAATCAAAAAATTATTGTTGCTCATTTAGTATACAACGCAAGCCTATCTTCGTTGCTCGCGCAAACAAAGCAGGAATTCGGATCATGCGATCTTAGCCAAACAACTGGCACCATATTAACAGTAACCGACCCGGATTATGATAAAAAAAGCACCTATTTCGATGTGTTTCACTTATCACAAAAAGATAAATACGAGGGGCGAACACAATTAGAAGAAGTAAAAAAAACTAAAGACACTATACTGAAAACATTTAATATAAAAAATCGCACTCAAATTGATGCACATAAATTTACAAGCAAAAAACAAGATCTTGAACTTGGAAATTACGAATTTGCGGAAGTCTATACTTTTGTAAAATATAGTACTGCAGAAAAAGCGTTAATTTACAATACCTGTCCTATGGCTGAAGATATCTTTGGCAATTTCCAAAGCCTACCAATTAGAAATCGCTTAGAAAGCATGCTAACCAAAAGAGATGAACTGGCTCACAAAAATCCTTATTTTATAAACAATGATAACTCTCCCTACACACTGTCTTATGGCCGCTTTCCCTTCGTAAAAATATAAAAAAATCTTTTCAGATTTCATACAGTTGCTATTCTCAACTGCACTATTTAAGAAAATTTAAAAAAGTGTTATGCTATTGAATTATTAAAAATAACACCCATTAACATCAAAACAACATGAAAAACACCAAAATAACCATCCTCTTAATCTCAATTTTATTACCAAGCTTCTTATATCCCATGAATCCCAAGGCATCCGCTGCTATAGCACAACTTGAGCTTTTTCCCGGGCAAGGCCTGGAAGATGTCAAACTTCCCCGAGAATATTATTCACCAACCTCAACTGAAAAATCGAACATGAAATGGGTTCAAGAGGGGTGTTTTACAGTACTTGAAAAAGATGGCGATTGTGCGCTGGTGGGGCCTATTCGGCCATGCCTGCTAATAGTCCTTACAAACAACCAAAAAGTGGCTGCGGGCCATCTTGTATCTAACGCTAATCTATCATCTCTGCTTACTGGCGTAAAACAAGAATTCGGATCTTGTGATTTTAGTCAAACTACTGGGACATTGCTAACAGTGGCATTACCCACTTACGCAAAGTCATCCTCACCAACATCAACATTATCTTTCCAAGACCTTTGTCAAGGTAGAAGCCAATTCGAAGAGTTAAAAAAAACGAAAGATAGCATAATTCAAGAATTCAATATACCAGATCGCACACACATTACGGCACACAAATTCATCGGTTGCTCATACCCGGGTGAACTTGGTAATTATGAAGATGCAGATGTCTATACATTTATCAAGTATAATAATGGCAATCCACTCATTTATAGCACCTCTCCTATGGCTGAAAACATATATGGCAATTTTCAATATTTGCCAATTGTTCCTCGCATAAAGCACATAAAAACCTTGAGAAGAGAACACTCAAAAGGAAATCCCTACTTCCTACAGTTTGATCCGAAACATTTCGCATCTTATGGCCACTTTCCCTTCGTAAAAATATAAAAAATAATACGTTATGATTGTTACGTCATAACGTATTATCAGCTTTACTCGTTTGCACACGAATTTAAAAAAATTCAAGCTTTTCAAGCGCTTCTCGCACTTCAAACAGTGGCAATCCAATGATAGCAGAATGCGATCCTTCGAGGGTGCGTAAAAATTGCCCCCCGAATCCTTCCACTGCAATGGCTCCTGCGCATTGCTGCGGAGTATTACCTGCAGGAAACGTGTAATCTAAATAGCGATCTATCCATGCATCAGGGATATCAAAGACATAGCGCGCTTCTACATGCTGAGCAATTCGCTCATCAACGTCCCAGGATGAACCATTCCATACACGGCGATCTAGGCAAAAAGCAGTACATAACGAGGACCCTGCACGCGCACTCTTTATTTTTGCAATGGCATCTTCACGATCTACCGGCTTGCCTTGAATAACGCCATTACTATCGCATGAGAGCGTATCTGCCGTTAATACAAAACAGCGTTGGCCAATGACATTTCCTGCAGGAACAATCGCATGCTCCATTTTATAAAGAGCAATATGCGATACTACTTGAGATAACTGCAATCCCCAATCACACTGAGATTCATCAGCATCTTGTTCTATAACCACAAATGGAATTTCCGATTCGCGTAGCAACATTTGACGCGATGGAGATTTTGATGCGAGAAGCAACGGCATTTTTTTTATCATTAGAATACCTCAACAATTGCCTAGATAGTTATATAAACAAAGTTAAAATCAGATAAAATGTTATCATAAGGATACCATTATGAACACAAGCGTTTGCATCGCTCGGTCCATTGTATCGGTTTTTTCACTTATGATATTTCATGTAACACATGCAATGCACAACTCAGATACTGTGCATGAAATAACGTTTTTATCATTAAAACGAGCAATACAAGAACAAGGTTTTGATACGCTAAAAGAAATGGTAAACACCTACAACCCATGGTATCAGCCACCCTTTGAAGGATTTCATTTTAGTCAGATTTATAAACCATTTAGTGTTGTACATATATGCGCTCACACTGATACTGATAACCTTTCCCAAGCGCTCCAACCCTACCGGAAAGATTTTTACTGTTGGCACCAAAAAATAGATGATTTTTCAGAGATTCATAATTTTCACATCATCAATCGCACCATCACCTGCGTAAGCTCTTTTTATGATCTACAAGAACTATCTGACCTGCTTGATATCGCCCAATCACAACCGATCAAAACACCATAAAATCAATAATTGGGTCTTATTATTTTTAGTTAGCATGGATCTTGTATTTTTGATTGAATTTCGAAGAGTAAATCTTTGCAGAGAAACTTTTTTATCATGAAACCACAACTCGTTACGCACTTGCACTAACGCTTTGCCTAATAAATTTAAACCCGGCCAATTTTCAACATCTTGAGCACGCGGATCGTCTGCGCTCAAACCAATTCCCCATATCGCATCGTGTGGACTTGCTTCAGCAATAAACAGCCCCTGCGTGCTACATAAAAATGCGCGCAATGCTTCATGCTGTGTAATTTAATTATAAAATTATTTAAACTCTATCGGACCTTCTTGTAGCACCCCATTAATTTGCGAAAGCTTATTGCAATGATTACCATCTTTAGTACCGACTAGGATTGCCCCAATTTTTACCATGATAGTATTATAATTCTTACTTTCTTTTGAATAGTAACTTTCTTCCCTAATGCAAGGACAATATACTGCACCGTCATTAATTATTTTGCTTTCTATTCTTTCAATTCGTTCTGATTGCGATTTGGTAGGACTTTTATAACGAATTCCAGCAGAGCGATACTCCCTAAGCGGACCTAAATCAGTATATTTTTGCTCAATAGAATCATAGTCAATAACTCTTACCCCACCAGGCTCTCCACACCATCCCATAGTAGTTTCAATATTCCCGCTATTAACATACTTATTCCATGTGTTCAAGAGATAAAATTGTGTATCCAAACCTTTATCAAAAACATGTCCATCTTGAGATTGCATAGCTAATGCATTGCCCATTGGACACCCGATAACCAACATACTTATAAACATTTTGTTGATAGTCATAACATATTCTTTGTGATATTGATTAACTTTACTATCCCCTTAATATCTCATAAAAATATCTACTTTCAAAGCCAATCGTCTCATTTTATTAGAAAAAAAAGCCTGGGAATTACCCCAGACTCTTACAGCATAATTTCAGGTAAAATTAGTTAGCTTTTAAAGTAACTTTCAAACCTTTTACTCTTAGCATCTGAAAAAACTGTATCTGTTGTCTTTGTGTTTTTCTCATCTAAACCAGTAAAATCTGTCCTGCATAGCGTTGCCTTAGTTAAATCCACATGATCAAACGTCGCATTAGAAAAGTCTGATTCAAAATCTGTCGCTCGACTAAAATTAGTATGACTGAATACACCGTTGACAAAATCTGTCTTTTGACATTGAGCACCAGAAAAATTTGAATGCCAATCCCGAATATTGCTAAAGTTTGCCCTAAAAATCGATGCTCCTGCGAAATTACATACATCCATAGATGCTTCATCAAAACGCGTATGTTTAAGTTTCGCTCTTTGGAAATATGTTCTTCTTAATTTCGTCTTAGCAAAATTAGCTTTTGTTAAATTTGTACTATTTAAATCAACACCATCCAGTTCAGCATTCTTACATTGAGCATCTGTAAGATTGGCTCTTGTAAAATATGAATCCCGTATATTCGCGTCAGTCAGATTAACTTCAGAAAGATCTGCACCGTCCAAAGCCGAATTATGAATCTGTATTCCGGTTAAATTTGCCCCTCTACATTTAGCCAAAATTAAATGTGTCCACGTAAAAATAGCTTTTGTTAAATTGGCCTCCAGCATATCCGCCTTATACATATCTGCACCAGAAAAATCGACTCCAGAAAGATCCGCATAATTTAAATTTGCCTTAGTAAGATCAGCGCCATTTAATTTCGCATTCTTTAAGTTTGCGTCATACAAACGTGCATATTGTAATTGTGACTCCGTTAGATCTGCACCTTGCAAATCTATTTCCCTACCTTGCTTTCTTAATGCTTTAATAGTTGGAGTAAGTTTTAGGAATGACAGATCACATCCATCATTACATATTCCAGTTTCACTAAATCGTTTAAAATCTGCGTCTTTATCTCTTTTTATTGGGGCTTCTTGGCAAAATATCGGCTGTATGAGCATGGCGCTCATTAAAAACAAACCTACTATTATAGATTTTTTCATGTATCTTCCTTTAAATAACCTTAAAACCTTATCTATCATTTACTATTTACTCCCCTTAATATCCCATAAAAGTCTCTATTTGTCAATACAGGCTGCCATCTTTTAACTTGAAAAAGGCCGATTTTTAGCGCGAATCGCTGGATAAGCTTGACAAATCAGCCCGACTGTTATACTATGATAGTACAATATAACAAGTAAAAGGGGGCAGCGCCATGGATCACGACCATCTCATATCGTCAGATGCAACGCAAGAATTGTGCGATACCTTGGCATCTTTAGAAAATGCGCAAGAAATTGCCCGTTTTTTAAAGGATTTATGCACTCCCCAAGAACTATCTGCCCTTGCAGAGCGCTGGCGTATATGCAAATTATTAGAACAAGGCGATTTATCATATCGTGACATTCATGCCATCACCGGCGCAAGTTTGGTGACTATCGGTAGAGTTGCACGATTCTTAAAACATGAACCAACCAAGGGTTACAAAACAGCCCTTGAGACGTTAAAAAAGAAAGCAAAGTTATAAATCATGAACATAAAATGGATTTTAGGGTTGCTAGCCCTCATCGGCACGAGCATACTCGTATATTATTGCATTCCCCGTTCAACAGAAAAACAAAGTCAGAATACATTCATTGTTGGTACGGTAAGTGATTATGCACCATGGGTCAGCACTAATCCCAATGGAGACTATGAAGGGTTTGATGTTGATGTTGCAAAAGCAGTTGCCACGCAAATGGGCAAACAGCTAGAAATAAAAGATCTTGGCTCTATGACTACACTCTTTGTGGCGCTCGATCAAGGCAGTATTGATGCCATTATTTGGGGTCTTTCTATTACACAGGAGCGTTTAGACAAAATGGCCATGATTCGCTATCAGGGTGATGAAGTAACTTCTTATCCCCTTATATTTTGGAAACAGATTCCTGACTTAGTGAAATCAATCAACGATATGAATGGCATGACCATTTGTGTTGAGCCGGCATCTGCACAAGAAGCCGTTTTGCGTGACTATCCAACCATTAACATACAACCAACTGAGCGTGTTGATGATGCACTGTTAAACATTCAATATGGCAAAGCTAACGCAGCGTTAGTTGAACCTGCAATTGCAAACAAATTCAAGCAAAAATATCCAGAAATTGTTTCGCTTGAAGTGCCCCTTTCTGCACAAAACCGTGTCTATGGTGTTGGCATTGCAATCAAGCAACAGAATACGTCTTTAACTGATTCTGTAACAAAAGCTGTCAAAGCTCTTATACAAAATGGTACGATAGCACGGTATGAAAAAACATGGGGAATAGCGTGACAAGTGTATTACCATATATTGCTTTACTTGCAAAAGGCACCGGCGTTACCTTTGCCGCGTGGATAATAACTGCAGCCATTAGTGCGTGCATTGGCACTGTACTTGGTATTTTAAGTTGCAGACATTTTGCGCATTTGGGTTTAGCAATACCAATCCGAATCTACACCTTCATCGCAAAAGGTATTCCGGCCTATGTGCAAATACTTATTGCTTATTTTGTAATAGTACCTGCACTCGGCATCACGGTATCTGGCTTTGCTGCTGCATGTGGTGCACTTGCCTTCTGCTCAAGTGGTTATATGACGGAAATAATTCGTACCGGTATTAATGCAATTCCTAAAGGTCAATGGGATGCATGTTTTGTGCTCGGTTATCCTTTGCATGCTACGCTCTATCGCATTATTATGCCACAGGTATTTCGCATTATGGTGCCTGCGTTTTTTGGTGAATGCGAACAGCTTTTAAAAAGCACCTCACTTCTTGCCACTATTGGCGTCGTGGAATTGACGCGCACAGGCATGAACATTATTTCACGAGAACTGAATCCTTTTGCTGTGTATGCGGTAATCGCACTCATCTATCTTTTCTTTGCTGCACTCGTACAACTTGCTCTATTTCTCATTGAACGAAAGATGCGCCATGGTAACCATTAATACATTGTCACTCATCATTAATAATCAGAAAATTTTAAACAATGTTTCATGCATGCTTCAACGCGGCCACGTCACCAGCTTTATCGGTCCTAGCGGTGCTGGTAAAACAACATTGCTAAAAGCCATTGCAGGGCTGTTGCGCCCATCAGAAGGCATTATCACTATTAATGGCAATAATATCACCCAATTAAAGGCATCTGAACGAGCACATGCTATGGGCTATGTATTTCAGCAATTTAATTTGTTTCCGCACCTTTCGGTATTAGAAAATTGTGTTGATCCTTTATTGGTCTATGGCATTAGCAAAGAACAGGCATATGAGCGCGCACATCACATGCTGCGCCAACTAGATATGGAAGCTCACATACACAAATATCCATCAGAATTGTCTGGCGGACAACAACAACGTACTGCAATTGCACGTGCATTATGTCTTGAACCACAAGTGTTATTGCTCGATGAACCAACTGCGTCACTTGATCCTGCCAATATCCACATCTTGGTCAAAATAATTCATGCATTAAAAGAACAGGGACTCACCATCGCGCTTTCAAGCCAAGATACACTCTTTATTGGTCTTATCATAGATCATGTATATTATCTTGAACAAGGCACCATTCTTGAACATTGTGATAACGCAAACTCATGCGCACAATCAACTCATATTAAACGATATGTACATTGAAATATCACTAAAAACTGATTATTTATTACAAAATAAGAAATTCTATCTTTTTGAAAAGCTCCATCATATAGTAACTACATGATATTAACCATACATAAAAAGGAGCTTTTTTTATGATGTACCACGAAAAAGTGCCACTCATACTTGCAATGAGCTTAATCCTACCATTGCATGCAATGGAGCAAGAAAAAAAGTGGTCTCAACTTTTAAAAGAATATGAGGAAATTATTGATAATTTACCCATTATAAAAAAACAATATAAAGCGCATTTAGATAATGATGTACCCTCACCTACAGATATCCGGTTGGCTGAAATTCCCGTTGAAGAATGCGGCGAAGGGTTATTCGACTTTCGTAAACATCCAGAAAAAAGAGTCTATATGATGCCAGATCCTTCATATCCAGCAGAAGGACCTGAATTTAACTCAGGGTTACCAAGAAACAGCCAATTACGTGCGGCAGCTGCAATGCGATTACAGCAAATGGTAGGTTTTCTTGATTATTTTGCGCCACATTTTGGGTATGAACCAAAGCAAATTGATATACAAGTGTGCGATGCATTGCGCAGCGAAAATGTGCAGGTATTTTTATTTGGTCTTCTTATGCAAAAAACTGCTGCGGAACATCCTGCATTAAGCGATGCAGAAGTGTACACAAATGTTTCCAAAATAGCAGCTCCTCCGGGCCAACCTTATATTCATCCAAGTGGAGCAGCAGTTGATATACGCTTATGGAATACAAAAACAAAAGAATTTCTTGATATGGGCGAGTTTGGCGCTCCATGGGCAAAAGACCCTTCAACATTTCCAACATTTGCAGAAAATATTACTGAAAAACAAAAAAGAAATCGGCTATATTCTCTTGTCGCTGCAACACATACCGGTCTGGTTAATTATCCCGGTGAATGGTGGCATGTTTCTTACGGCGATTGCATGCATGCATATTGGACTGAAGAAAATAGTAAAAAGCGCGTAGTTGTATACGATTTGGTAGAACAAGATGAACTCGAAGTAAGTATCGACAATAATGGGCACTTTAAAGTGGTTACAAAGTAAGTACACCTCACTCCTTTGCACCTTCTATCTGATAAATACACACGTGCGTTCTATACTTCTAAAACTCTTGCATAGAACGCACGTATATCCGCTTTATATCATGGTTGATAACACAACTGAACAATATGAGCCGTTTTCTTATCCACTTCTTCGCACTTTTTAACTAATAAAGTAAAATTATCTTTTAGACGATACCAAGACCTTGGTTCACTTAACAATGTTTCTGTACTGCTATCATGACCATTATCAGCGCGAATGACCACCGTAATAGCATTCTCGTCAGCACAAACAGTGCAATCACACGTATTAGAATAGTAAGTAGGCACTGGTAATGGTTTGTTCATTATTTCCGCCATATGCGTTGGTAGCTCTTGCAAGAACGAAAAGCCTGTTCCTATTCGTTCTGAGGCCAAAAAAGAACTTGACTTTTGCACCCGACAATTTCCTTTAATAATACGGGGTAACGTAAGAATGTTGCTCATCTCTTTTACTTTTTGCTTAAAAGTGACTTGTAAGGGTTCATCGCTTGTATTATGCACATCAATAGTTACTAAATCAAACACTTGCGTTAGTTCATTACCCTCTTGGTCGCAATAGTAGCGCGTTTTTTGCGGCGAATACCCTGACACTATTTGCTTTGGCCACATTGCCAGAGACGCATGGGACATCAATAGAGAAGCAATAACAGCACACATCAAAGAATGTTTCATCTACCCTCCTTTACTATCACTTAATACAATTACTCATCCTCTATCTTAGTATACATCTTACTCCAGGGGTTTTGAAAACATATGAAATTTCATGAAAATACATACATGTGGAATAGGAATCGACTTTTTACAATTTTTTGCAACAGAACATTCCAGCCTCGCATTTTCTCCAAATGGCCCCTTTAATGTTCTCCCAGAACCCCATTTACCCGTAGCACCATTGTCTGCGTTACTAATGTCTTCCCAAGAAAAATCGAATTTCTCCATTTTCGAATAAAGCCTACGCGTTATTTCATTACGCGCAGTCCATGCAAAACGTACTAATATTTCTTTTTCATCTGCGACACAAGAAAATAAGCGGTTTTCATCGTGATTACCTGCAACGGATATATAATTATAACTTTCTTCGTCATCACCTTTTTTAAACGCTCTATATCTTCCAAGAGAATGATCAAAAGAGTTAGCATCTTTTTCATCAAAATAGGTACTATAGTCTACATAAAGAGGAACATTGCTCTGATTGAATGTATACATAGTAACAGTCAACTTTTTGTCTTCGTTTACGTTGCCCTTCACTTCCATACCCATAGCATAAAAAGTTGATAGTATGCCCATCAAACCAATAGCACTACTTTTATAATGATGCTTATACATACCACTCCTTATTTTTTTAGAGAACCACTCACGCCACAAGCAAGCATCATCTTTAAACAGACTTTTGAGCCTTGCTCCATTCTATGTATATTTTTAAGAATCTCAATGTTCAGCGCAACAATAATCCCTGAATTCTCAAATAATTCAGCCAGGGAAAAGCTCAGCTTCTCCACCTGAAGAAATAGAACAGTAATAGCGCTCCATTTTCCATTAGAAAACATTGACCTCTTTGAAGAAATATTGCATAATAGAAAAATCGAGCGAGGGCAAATAAAAGACTTTATTGGAAAAATCGTGGCTACTCTTAAAAAAATAATCTCTCTCTTTATAGTACTTATATCAGCACTAACCTATACTCAAGAAGAAGCAGTTGCTATGCACTTGTGGGGTTTAAGAGCTGAAAACACAAATCATGAAAAATTATGGAAAATGATGAGTGCGAACCAAATCCAAGCCCACTATATTAAAGTTAATCAATTGCATAAAATACAGTCCATAGAGAGAATTTTTGATGAGAACGATCTCAAGCAAAAAAAACACTTAGATCGTAAACCGGTTAAGCTCATGGATAATGGTATAAAAAAAAGTGCTCTAGCTATTGATTTTGAAAAACAAGATGAAACAACAGATAGCACATTAGAAGGTTCTGTCTCTAGTCAATTGGTCGATCCAATTAAACAAGACAAATCATGGTTCGCCATAAAAAGAAATGCTCCCGAAAAATCAGATAAACAAATGGATGCCAATGATATAAAAGAATATGTCACCCAACAGGTAAATCCATATTATGATAAGAAACTCACAACTATTAAAAATAATGTATCTTGGCCAGAATATCTGGCAAGCTTTATATTTGGTTATTCAAACGCAACACAAAATGTGTTAAACGAAACCAAATATATGCATACACGACAAGTTACTTTTATAACGCAAGAGTGGGCATACCAGCAAACACAAATCGATATATTAAAAGAAGAAAGTCATGATGGATGTAGGTTGAGAAATGTCCGTGAAGCGGAAACATTAGAAGAGCGGTGTACATTATGCGAAGATATCGCTGCATTTAAAGAAGAAAACTACACTGATCCCTATCAACACATTTTTACCAACCCACCCCCTTATTTGAATCTAAAAAATGGACTTTATTTTGATTACATTGAATCAAAAGACACAAAAAAAGGCCTTGAGGGTGCAATAAAAAGGAGTATAGAAATCCTTAGTTTAGAGAAAAAGATAAACCAAGATATTAAAGATTTCAAACCTTACGTAGAGACGGCAAAAAAATCTATTCTAAAACAGGAAGAATCTATCCAGAAACATACAAATCCTTCCGAACAGAAAACACTCAAAAAAAAACTGGTTCAGTTGCGGAAAAAATTTTCTCCAATTTTTGCGCACAACCAAGATCTACACAACCAACGGGCATATATCTTGGCTCATAAAACTCAAAATCTTTCACGACACGAACGCCATCTTTTTAATTATAACACCCAACAAATTCCATTAACTTTGCAAAATGAGTAGAGAAATAATCACTAACATTAAGCAGCGCAATAATGCCTGCTTTAACATTCCTACAACTATTTACTTACCTGGTGCTATGCCGGCCAACCATCCAAGCACACATGCAGTTGAACCGAGCAGCACCACTAATCCTGTATAACCAACCTGATCACTTGTACATGCATGTCCTATGCCAGTAAGAGCCACTCCTGATCCAAACATTGCTACTGCTTGTGAATCAACCTTGCCATGAGCTAATGCTGTGCCCATTAATGCTATGCCACTTATTCCACTCATTAATGATATCGAATTATTTTCATATCCTTGCGCTGTTGTTATAATCATGCTCATAAAAACACTCATACAGACCTTTTTCATTACCTATCCTTGGTTAGGGGTTTAGTAAACATCATCAACTGTTACCATATACAGAATACGAAAATCGCACAATCGACCGCGCGGACTTTAAACCCTTTAACAAGTGCACTAACTAGAAGCATGGACAAAATAGTGGAATAGTTCTACGATTGCGTTGATATAGTCGACCTATTGAAATATAATACATAACTTCATGTTTATTAAAAACTTGCCCTCTTAAACTGGAAAAACTACATATGCAACATTTAAATGTGCCCTTTATTTCGAGCTTCTTATTCATTCTGTCTATTGCATCGCCACTACCTATTTGTGCTGCCGAATGGCCAACATTATTGCAACAATATAGAGCAGCCATAGGAGAAGAAACGTATACTCTTTTATCGCGTCAGTTAAGTGCATATACAAAAGGAACGGCTCCGGCAATCGCAGTTCCCAGCATTAAGGAAATTCCTATACAAGAATGCGGTGAAGCATTAGTTGATGTAAATGCTGCTGAAAACTCTCGCATTCGAACAATGGAGGGAGAAGAACTTCTACAAGCACATGAATTTCCTGAAGATATCGATCCACGAGCTTCAACCCATGGTATGGTGCGACAAGGAGTATTTGATGCACTCGGTCGCATGATTGATGAGCTTGATAAATTGGCACCTCAATTTGGATATACTGCCGGCGAGCTTGAAATACGGCTTTTTGAAGGGTTACGTGACCTGGAAACACAAAAACAACTTTTTGATGATCTTATGGAAGAAATCAAAACGAAGAATCCACATTTAACCGAGCAAGAAGTATATCAAGAGACTGCACGCTGGGTATCGCCTTATAAAGACAATGTACCCGCTCATTCAACTGGCGGCGCAATTGATATCCATTTGTTTAGCAACAAAAAGAAAGCGTTTTGCCCAATGGGTCGTTTCAATCAAAGTGGAAGCCTTGCACCAACTTTCAGTACTGATGTAAAACTATCGCAAGAAGAGCAATGTAATCGGCTACTAATGCTTACCGCAGCAACACGTGCAGGATTGACAAATTACGTCTATGAATTTTGGCATTATTCTCTTGGTGACCGTTATGCGGCATACTGGCGCATTGCAAACCCTGAAACACGAAATGCTCAATACGGTAGCAAATAATTATTTGAAACCAATAAAAGAATTGAAAAACAGTGAGGCTTTGATGAATTTTTTATCCCATTCGACGGCCAAACCATCGCATTATAATAAAGAGGCTAGGTTTTATGATGCATTTGACGAAAAAAATTCTGAACAGATAAATCATCTTATAGAAACCATACTGAAAAAATACCCCGTTAAAACAGTTCTCGATTTGACCTGCGGAACAGGATCTCAAGTTTTCTGGCTCACAAAATGTGGCTATGACGTAATTGGGTCAGATATCAACTCAAACATGCTCAAAATTGCAAAAAGCAAGGCCAAAAAAGAAAAATTAAATGTTAAATTTATCAAAGGTGATATGCGCACCATTCAAGTCGATATATTCGATGCCGCTATTACTATCTTCAATGCTGTGGGCCATCTTACAAAACTTGATTTTGAAAAAGCTATGCAAAATATACACAGTAATCTAAAAGATAACGGATTATACATATTTGATATAAACAACTTACATTATCTCTTGAAAGATAATAATATTACGGACTTAACAATCGATCGGCAAAAAATAACTGACGGCACTACAGTACGCGAAATTCAATATAGCACCATAAACAAAGATGGCATTTTAGCTTCTTACACCACTTTCTATACGCAAAAAGGTCATAACAAACCACGAATATCCAGAAGCGCACAAACTCTGCAGGTATATACCGCCAAACAACTCCAAGAAATGTTACACAGAAATGGGTTTAAAGTTGTGCGCCAATGCGGAATTGATGGATCACGATTCTCTGAAACTAAATCCGATCGCATCGTTACGATTGCACAAAAGCGTTGAGAATCTAATGAAAAAAGAAACTATAGCACTCATCCTTATTATTATATTCGCACTAACCGCTGTAGGGCTTTGGTCACATTTGTGCCCTATTCTCTATACCTTTCCAAAACCAACTGGACCCTATTGTGTAGGATATGTGCACTATCATTGGTCAAATAAATCATTAGATGCACAAAGAGCTGAATTTAATGCTGAGCTATTTTATCCAAGAAAATGTACAGACAATGCATCAAATCCATTTCCCTATCAGCCTCAAAAAATGCACGCTCTTGCATCTATAAAAGCAGCTGAATCCTGGTTGCCTTATTTTGCATGGCGATGCATGCTCAGCAACATTGTTGCTTATGCAGAACCAAATGCACTTATTTCAACAACGGAAGCATCTTATCCTGTGCTCATTTATCTACCCGGTATCGCTGGCGATGACTTACACAATGTTTATCTTGAAGAACTCGCAAGTCATGGATATATAATATGTGCAATTGAACCGCCATATGATACCACCGTTACGGTTTTCCCAAATAATACCATAATACCACTCGACCCTAACCTCAAAAAAACTATGGCTGATAATGATAGAGATGGGATTTATGCATATCGTAATCAAGCACATGTGCGGTGGAACAAATATATAGAAACAGCGATTGAACAATTACATTTATTACATAATGATATGCAATCAATGTTTTACCACAAACTTGATTTTGACCGCCTTGGCTTAATAGGACAATCTCATGGCGGCGCAGTCGTTACAGATTTTTGTCAAAAACACACACAATGCAAAGCGGGTGTTAATATGGATGGCTGGACAAAAACTTATAACAATAGCAACGCTTTTAATGTACCATTCCTGTTTTTACTAAGCGAAACCGGTGGAATAACTGAAACACAACCCCTATTTGAAAATAACAATCGACCTGATTTTAAAAAAGTGACAATACCCGGAGCCGGACACCTCGCATTTAATGATTACGTCCTTGTTAAAAAACCAATTGCTCAATGGTTTGGTATCGTAACAAGCGATGCTCATGCGATTATTGCGCAAATTAAAAATGAACTCGTAACATTCTTTAATACCTACCTAAAAAACACTCCAAACGAAAATGACGCGAGTGCATCAGTGCATACACTTTCTCATCGCTAAACCAATGCTTGTGTTAATTCAGGAATTTATGAACATAAAACATCTTACAACCATTTGTATGTACCTTAATCTTGGCACTCCCATCAAAGCACCTCTCAGGGTATATGGTGGATTGCTTCACACTATGTGGCGCATAGACATCAATAAAGCTTCCTATGCTATTAAACAACTGTCTCAAGATATCAATCTTACAGATGAACACGTTGTTAACAATTATGAATTAAGCGAACAAGTTGCGTCACGCTTTGCCAATCTTGGCATTCCAGCAATTAATGCTATCGAAAAATCTGGAAAACATCTTATTATCATCGATGGAACTGGCTTTCTTGTTTATCCATGGGTAGATGCGCAAGCTCTAGATCAAGATGCCATTTCAGAAAAGCATGCCCTAAAAATTGCTCACGTCTTGGCAAAGATGCATTATATTAATTTAGATGTACCGGGGATTGCACAGCCTGAATTCTTCATTTATACAAAAGAACAAATCTTGAAATTGATTGCTAAGGCCCAAAATTTTAATTGTCCTTTTGCAAGCACATTAACAGAAAATCAAAATAATATTTTTGTTGCTAATAAGGCTTATCAAAATTCAATATATACACTAAAAAATCAGGTTGTTGTTAGTCACGGAGATTTAGATCAAAAGAATGTTCTGTGGGATAAAGATGATAATCCAATCTTAATTGACTGGGAAGCTGCATGTAAGATAAATTCTACCTATGATATTATTAGTGCAGCATTCAACTGGAGTGGTATTGCAACTCATTTTAATGCAGAGTTGTTTTTAAAAATGATTAATGTTTACCAAGAAACAGGTGGGATTATAAATACAGACCATTTAGAGGCTGCTTTTTACGGCACATTTAGTTGGATTGGTTGGCTAGTTTATAATATAGAACGTTCATGTGTTAGTGATGAGTCCGAATACAAAAATTTAGGTATGGAGCAAGCTAACAAAACATTGAACACTATTCTTAGGCTACAAGTGATCATTCCCGAATTAATTAAAATTACTACAACATGTATTGAATCAAAAAAATTAACCATATTCCTGAGAAATAAAAATGTGTAGGCCAAATAATCGTAGCAGTGACTCACCAATTATGATTCGGCAATTTAATACATCTGATATTCTAACTATTGTATCCAAATTTGCAGAACATAATTGGCCAAAACCAATAGCAACTTTTGAACGGTATTTACAAGAACAGTGCGATGGTAATCGGCTCATCTGGGTTGCGTATTTGAATAATCAATTTGCTGGTTATGTAACTCTTGCCTGGATGTCAAAGTATCAACCCTTTCGCGATGATAAAATACCAGAAATTATGGATTTAAATGTATTGCCACCATTCAGAAGTTGTGGAATTGGTTCTAAGTTGCTTGAGGTCGCAGAAACCGCAGCGGGCTTCAAAAATAACTATGTAGGATTAGGTGTTGGATTATATGCCGATTATGGAGTAGCACAAAAACTTTATCTAAAACGTGGCTATATTCCTGATGGACGGGGTATTACTTATGACTATCAGTTTGTTCTTCCTGGAAGTAGTGTGCGGGTTGACGATGACCTTTTATTATGGCTCTTAAAACAGTTAAAGTAACAAAGCGGAAACCATGCAATACATTTATAGCGATACATTTACACAGACAATCACCAGCGCGTATGGCGCAAAAGGTGTTCAATGGCTCACAGATCTACCCACCATTATTGAGCAATGCGTTGAGCAATGGAGCCTTACCAATCTAAATCCTTATGAAACTCTGACATACAATTATGTACTGTCTGGCATGATGCACAATGTGCCAATTGTTCTAAAACTCCGATGCGATCCTATTGCTCTAGAAAAAGAAGTTGCAGCACTCCATGCATTTGAAAACCATGGATGTATAAAAATAATAGCCCATAATGCGCTGCTTGGTGCGGTACTTTTAGAACAAGTTATGCCGGGAAAATCATTATCAACACTTGTCGACCATCAGGATGAGCTTGCAACGCGCATTGCTGCCGATTGCATACGAAAACTACATCAAGCAACAATCCCTACACGCTTTTTATTTCCTACATTAGAGCAGACGCTCCCAGATTTTACGTTAGAAACAAAAGAGCTGATGCCTTTTATTGCGCAGGCACGAACACTTAGAAAACAATTATTAGCATCACCACAAGAAAAGGTTTTTCTACACGGCGATTTTCATCATGGCAATATCCTTTCATCGAGCAATAAAACATGGTCTGTCATTGATCCGGAAGGCATCATCGGCGATCCCGTCTATGATCTTGCAGTATACATACGCAATCCACTCACAAAGCTTTTAGATGCTCCAGATGCCCAAACAATTATTGTCAATCGTATCCATCAGTTTGCAAACCTTCTGGGCTATAATCCGCAGCACATTTATGATTGGACATATCTACAAACAGTAAGTTCTACTTATTGGTCAATAGAAGATGGCCTCGACATATCGCGCCATATAGCATTCCTCACATTATTACGCAAGATAGAAATATGAGCGTTAGTATATGACCGTTCAAATCAACCGACATTCCCGTCTTTTTGAAAAGCACATAGCATTGGTTGCGCAGAGAATGGAAAAATTACTTTAAGATAATTACTTTATTCCGTCATGCTTTTTTTGCTATATTTTTGCATAAAGACAAATTGACTCCTTCTGCGAAAGGCATACTCATGTTTAGCATAGTGAAATATAAATATTTCTCCTCTCCTTTTTTCTCCCTGTTATCATTAACTATGTATGGATGCGAAAGCGTTGCTGTAAGACCTGCTGTCATTACTGAACTGCCACAAATACTTGCATTAGACCGAGAAATATCGTTCGAGCATTTTAAGCCCCTTTTCTTACAATACCCAGACCGTTCTATAGGGAAAAATGCTGATCATATTCTTGAACAAGAATTAGAGTACGATGAAGTAGCATTTACTCAAGCTATCAATGATACAACCCACCAACAAAAATTGTATGTCGCATATGGTGATCATGCTATTATAGGCTTTGCCAATTTTCAATGCAATAACGCATCCGTTATTATTGATCTGCTGTGTATAGACAAAAAATATCGTGGCAAAGGCGTTGGTAAACAAATGGCAAATCAAATTCTTCAACTACCTGATGTTACCTCTTTTAGACTTGCCGTTATCGAAAAAAATAAAGGTGCACGTATGTTTTGGAAATCAATTGGATTCAACTTGCTAAACGAAAAACCATCCGATATGGGAAATGATTTCCCTACAGATTGTGCTGATATATATCAGTATTATGAATATCGTAAATAACTACCCTCAAAACAAAGGAATTAGCATGCAATGGTCACAATGTTGCTTTAAATTTAGCATCCTTTACATTGTTTTAATTACATGTAGTTTCAAGGCGAATGAATATCAATTTTTAGATAACGCATTTGGTACTCATGGCACCGTCATTACGCGCCTTAACACAATGTCTGGCACCATGAATGAGGTTGTTCCATCTTTATGCGTAAAGCTACAAGCAGATGGAAACATTCTTCTTGTAGGCGATAGTTTTATACATAATAACTCAGCCGAATTCGCTATTATTAACAGTTATTGCACCCTCATCCGTTATAATAACAACGGGATACTTGATACATCGTTTGGGGCAAATGGTATTGTTGTAATCCCTCATATAAGCCACGCACAAAACACTGTTGATTGCGCAATTCAAAATGATGGCAAAATTGTAGTTGTTGGCAGAACATATCAACGACCAGAAATTATGCCCGATGCAACTATCATACGTTTAAACGGTGATGGCAGCCTTGATACATCTTTTGGTATTAACGGCATGATCATTGATGACAATGGGGATAAGCAATGGTCCAATTTCTTTAAAGTTATGATTCAAGAAAATAGTAAAATCGTCGTGGCAGGAAGTTATGGCACTGATTACCCAGATAGCGATGACACTCTCAATTGCTGCCTCTATCTTAAACGTTATTTACCTGATGGTACACTTGATACCACCTTTGGCACAAATGGTGTGGTGAAAAATTTTGTAAATATAGCCAACAGACCAAAACTAAGGCCAGCTTTACGCGCAGGGGACTCGGCTTATGGGGCAATACTGCAATGCGATGATAAAATAATTGTTGTAGGCCCATCTTTAGATCGCAGCGCACCTATAGATCTAGGGGCAAGAGGAATCTTTGATGCAGCGCAATGTGATAGCGCTATTGTGCGTTACACAAGTGACGGTGCATTAGATAGCTCATTTGGTCGTGATAATAATGGCATGGTTATTACATCTGCAAGTCATGAATGTAATTTTTTTGTTGATGTTGCCGTAACACCCGATAACAACATTATTGCGATTGGCACTGCTCAAAATGAAAATACACGCTTTGCAGAATTTTTTCTGGCGCGCTATACAATGGACGGCATACTCGATAGTTCATTTGGAGAAAATAACAATGGCATAGTATGCACTCCTCTTGGCACAGGCAATGCTATTGCAAAAAATATTCTTATACAAGATGACGGAAAATTACTCGTGACAGGCGTGGTGCAATGGGAAACTGGCACTCAATTTACCACAGTACGTTATCTGCCAAATGGGTACATTGACACAAGTTTTGGCAATAATGGCATTCTCAGCCTTTCCATAAGGGAAAATAGTCGAAGTTTTGCGCTCGCTCTACAAGATGATGCAAAACTCATTATAGCGGGTGATTCCAGCGATGGACATCAAGTTGATTTTGCATTAGCACGATTTTTGAAAATACTACCTGAATCTTTAAGTATTTAAATCTATTTTATCCTGAAGATACGGTGAAAAATAGCCATGATACTTTTCTTGAATGTCTTTGTTTTTCCAATCATTTCCTGAGACCATTTTTCTACAGCAAGATACTTTACAAAAACATGGAAAATCACTCATGCCAACAAAACGTTCTACAACCATTGCATAATCGATAGCAATTTCTTCACCTGCATGTATATCTCGTAGAGCAATTAAGGTGATCGGACTTTTGAATCCTGCATTTGGATCACAGCTATGATTTAAATAGTCAGACTTTTCATAACCATTTGGTTTGTTGCTACTCAACCATAAGTCATCATCAATCTGCAAGACATACGGTATTTGCTCTTTATTCAAAGACATCACTTCAGATTCTGTCATAATGGTTCCACCATATACAATCAAGCGCTCACCTTTGCTGATATGGTCCTGAGTGAATATACCCAACTGACCATTTGATGTACGTTGCACTTCTAATTTTGGATTCATCCAAGAATATGATGAACTTAATTGATTCGTTGTATCACTCTGCATATCAAACGTACCATGCATACCATCACCCTTTTTAAATTCCATCGCTATTATAGATGAAATTGTTAATCCCCACACAACATTAACTACGTATACCATCTTTTTCATACATATCCTTTTATCGCACATGTTAATTGTGTACACTTTATCATAGAGTTTATCTGAAAACTCCGAAACCATCACGCGACTCTTAAAATGAATTTTTCCGTTTCCGTTCATCCTGAGCCCCGTCGAAGGATGAAATTGCTATCTTTGTTTTATAACTTTAAGATTAAAGAACAAAAATATATCTTTTTCATCCTTCGACAGGGCTCAGGACGAACGGAAAGAGAATTTTCGGATAAGTTCATATATTATAGACCTATATTCAAACAGTTTGGAGCTTATATTATGCATATTATAATGAGACTGTTATATAACCTTATTACTATTAAATGGAATCATACTACAAGCAATGGATCCCTCTTCTCTGAAAATATCCAATCGCTCAAACATAGCCAACAATAGTTTCCAACCATCATCATCTTCTTCTTCGGATGATGAAGAAATGTCATGGCGTGAAAAAGAAGACCCACAAGAAAAAATTGCAGAGCTAAACAAGTTAGCAACGTGCAGAAAATTTGAAATAAACCAACTTTCATCGGCAACATTTTCGCTCCATGATATTTTATCTCTTGTATATGGTTCAATAAAAAATGGAAGAGCTGTGTGTAACACATATGAAACTACATGCCCAGAAGGTGAAAGAAAAAAACTAGATAAATCTAAAAGCAGCCCCCCATTTCAAGTAGATGGCCTTTATCAAAAGACAGCAGATACACAAACTTTTTATGAAGTCGAAACACCAGACACAAAAAGCGCTCTCAATGCTGCTGCAGTAATGGGCATCTTGGGTGGCCTTGCAGGATTTGGCCTTGCAACATTGTCAGAAGCCCGTCCAGAATTTGTATCAGGCATTGTAACAGCAGGAATTTTGAGTTGCGCATATATTGGATGGTATGTTACAAGTAATCATGTGCATATAAAAAAGAAACATAAAATATCTACCTATAAACTAGCAGATTTTCCTAATGACACTTTCCACCTTGAGCCCAATGAGCATATAACACCAAAAAATACAAAGCTTACAAAAGTATTTCTCATGTGCCAACATGCAGATGAGTAATATTATTTTGATTATTCTCGGCACCCTTGGCGGCACTGTTCCACGAAGGCTTTAACCTGATTCACACACTGCTGCTGAATAATCGAATCATCTTTGAAGTTTTGAGTTGCGTCAATAATCAATACAGGGACTTGTGCAAGATCATCAGGCACGTCTTTTTTTTCTATAAACCATTCCCTGTAGTGATGATCAAGATTTTTTTGGTATTCCATTGATAGTTCTGATTCGCCAATACGGTCGCGTTGGTGTACACGTTCCAATGCAATATCAGGTGTAGTTTGCAAATAAATAAAACCACTAGGTTTCTGTACATGCTGCGCAAACCAGGCAAAAAGCTCTTTATACAATGCTAGTTCAAGGCTACTTATGGTTCCAAGTGAATAAGCCATTTTTATATATGCGTAGTAATCCATATACATCGAACGATCAACAAGTATAACAGCTGCTTGAGAATTTTTCATACCCTCTTCAACTGCTTTTATATGCTTTAAGGTAATATAAGTAGTAGTACTAAATGCCCAACGCTTCGGATCACCGAAATAATACTCAAGAAGATTACCCGCACCTCCTACATTAGTAAATGATGCAACCGGTTCATATATGGTGGTAACATTATCTAGACTTTGACCCAAGAGTTGCAGAAAAGTTGTTTTGCCTACACCAGTAGCCCCTTCAATATAAAAACAGGGAACATTGGCCGATACAAAAATCGATAGTGCGGCATTAAAAACCTGGTTAATAGTTTGATTTCCATCAATTTCGATGAGTCGATGTTGATTTTTATAATAATCTAAAACTGGTTTGCTGGCTTGAGCATAAGAGACAACCCTTTTTTGGGCACATAATTCATTATCATCTGAACGAATAATGAGTGAGCTATTACAAAAATCACATTGGTCTGGTTGTATGGACGGATTTGTCTTTGTGTTATAAATTGCTTTGCATAAACTACAGATTTTTCGAGAAAGAATTCGATCGAACGCAGTCTGCGGATCAATTGACAAATGAAGAAAGCATGCATTTTCAACATGCAAATCTTGAAAAAGATTATCTAAAAACTGTGCCTGAAAAAGGTTGCTGGGATAACCATCTAGAATAATTTTTTTACCTTGTAAAATGAGGGAAGCTATCTTACTTTTTACCATCTCTCCCACTATTTCATCCGAGATTTTTTCCCCTGTTTTTATCATATTTTCAAGAATAGTTCCTTGTTGGCCACCTTTGCCTATCTCTTCTCGAATGAGATCTCCGGAATTTATATGAATATATTGCGTTAGGTTAGTCAATTTCTGCGCAAGAGTTCCTTTACCAGAGCCAGCAGAACCGATTAAAACGATAATGTCTTTGTCTTGACAGGCGAAAATATTAAAACTTAGTAAAAAATGCAGCCCCAACAATACGATTAAAAACATAGGTAGACCTACCTTTTCCTTATTTACCAAAAATTATTTATACCATTACATTCTTATGACAGTAATCTTTAATCAATTTTTCTAGACCAACATATCCCGGATCAATCGTGATAGATCCATTCAAAATATCATGCATAGAAACCCATGAGGGACTCAAAGGTAACTCACTCGTATCTTTATTAGTCACAAAATGAGGATCAGTCTGCGTGATAACGCCTTCAAATACGGTGCAAACACTCGCTTTTTGGGAATCAACTTCCCAGAAAAAATAATAAGAACCCAAATATCCTTCAAGAGAAACCGTTACACCTAACTCTTCTTGAATTTCCCGCAATGCACACTCTTCAAATGATTCTATAATCCTTGTGCAGAAATCGACATCCACTCTGCCGCCGGCAGGTTCATAATATTGTTTATTATTAATGGTACGCTGCGCGAGCAATATCATATTTTTTTGATCTTGATTACGAACTATCACTTTTGCCGCCGGATAAAGCATGCTACACAACTCCTCTTTAAGGGAAAAATGCTCTTGATTAATCCACTTTAGTTTATTATTTTTTTTGAAAAAAACCATGTACAAGCCACCATTAGACTTACATACAGAAGAAGCTAGATAACCACTCTGCAACAAAAAAATCTTGCCCTTATTTATAGCTTGCATATACTATTTGGCGGTCCATATATTTTTATTCTGAGAGGATACGCAATGAAATGGTTTCTTGTTGCTGCACTGTTACTCCCTACTATTACGTTTGGCATGCTTCAACATACAGGTTATCGTCATGTGCTTTCCGATTCCCTGTACATGAAAAAAATATTTAAACAACGCTCGCAAGCAACCGTTTATACACCAAAAGTGCTTCTTATGAACTTGGTAACTGAAGCATCTAAAAGTAAACACTTTAGACATTTTTATTTGCACGGTATAAGATCTCAAGTTCGTGAAGCTGATTTTAGAAATGAATGGAGTATTATTAATGCAGAACCATTTTATAATATGCTCATGTTTATCCCTTGGGATGGAAACAATGACAAGCCGCGACCTCAGCGAATTAAGCTTCACGAAAAAGACTTTAACGTAATTGCTCTTGGATATTCTTCCAAATCAATTCCATCAATAGATGTTATAGAATTTATGGGCAATATTGATGTATTAAATGAACCAAAACATTACCAAGCTATTGCGACTAAGTGTGCAATGTTGATGGAAGAGTAACATATTAATGCGCCCACGACTTAAAAGCATACTAATTGCGAGAAACCTGGGCGCATCATTATTTTTTGAATAGATAGCTATATTACTGCGCGTCTGTTTCTGGTATATGCTTTTCTCTCATTTGATCGGTAAATTTCATGGCAACATATATGTGCGCCATGGTTAAGGACTTTTTGCTATCTCTGCCAATACAGCAATTCAATAATCCTGTTTGCGCACCACACCGTACTCGCTCTTGATAATCCATTTTATCACCGGTAATGTCTTTCCATGGAATAAGAATATCTGCTTTTGTTTCAAAACCACCTTTTTCCCCTTTATAGCGTACAGTCCAAGAGAAATCCATCAAAACTCCTTGCTCATCTGCTATACAAGAATAGGAGCGATTTTGATATCTATTTTTCTTATCCCTTGCTTGCAACATAATAACCTCACCTTGATCTGGGGGCATTCTTAGTGATTCACAAGAAAATAAAGCAGAAGAATAAAGAGACCTAGAAGAAAACTGGTGGGGAGAAAACTCGTAAGTCACAGATGAATCTTTATAGTCTATATAAAAAGGCATATCACTGTTATTAGACATGTACATCGTTACGTTTATACTTCCATCCATAGCTCTTACACAAAAAACAGAAACTATACTCATCACAATGATACGCAATCGATATGAGTAAAAAGTATTCATGCTATTCCCTCATTACTATAAAATGAAAACGTTACATTATTTAGATTCTAACAATGATTACTATCCCCCAACAAGGCTTCTAGTGTTCCCTTCGCTGGCGTACACAATGCATCAATCATTTCATAAAGATCTGTAGGCGTTCCTATACTCAAAATGAATCGTGGGGCCATAACTCGTGTCCATATACAATAGTATGGCTATCTGGTTTATACTCTACGATATTTCCATCTGGTAATACCTTATAAACTTCGTAGCCGCAGCCAAGAACCATCATGCTCATATAGGGCAGCATTACGTTTGTTATTATTGTATAGGGATCACCGCGCATTATGGCATTCACTATGCAACAACTATCGGCCCACAATCGTTGCCTATCTAGAGAGTGTTGAAAAATAAATAGAGGATGCTCGTGCGATGTCAACTTACTTACCACACTTACCGGTAAATCATATACTGTTTTTATTTCATAGGGCCTTAAACTGGCCCTTCCACATTCAGGATATTGTGTATAGGTAGAATTTTGCCATATCGTAACAAAAGATGTTTCTTTTGTATCACACAGATGCGTAATAACCGATCGTTCTCTGGCGGAACATGCTATCCAACTGGCATATGGTATATGTTTTGATGCTACCGGATGGCACGATTTATAACATGCCAATGATTGATATCCTACATAAGACCATAACTTATTGCTCGAAATAAACTCTGATTGCTGCAACAGAGTTATACGATTTAATAACGTGTCTTTACAGCCATTACCTTTCAATACATGTGATGCAATTGATGTTTGTAATTCGAAAGGTAATTCTTCCATCCCAAACACACATAATGATGCACAGAACAGCATCCATGTATACAATAGACTCATTACCCTTGCACTATATTGATACACGGATGCCTTTGAATGTTAAAACTTATCAGATTAAGAGTCTTGTATGCGTTTTCTGATAAGCTTTTATTATTAAACTTCGCCTACCAACATTTCAGTCGTGTTTTTCAAACCAATATAAATATCAACAACTGCATGCTCTGGGTTGTGAGAGCGCTCATCGTATACCACATAATCAGCGCCATATGCACGATCAAGTTGGCCAATATCTTCCAGCGCCCAAATCTCTTTCCATAATGCAACTTCTACATCTGGCATTTTGCCTTGGCTAGAAGTAAATACTACATATTTTTGTGCAGGCACTTGATACGCAACCATGCCATCTGGCACATGATAGATATCACTTACGCGCGCGCCAAGTAAAAAATTGTATTCTCCATCCCTGCCATCCGCATAATCAAAATAAACGGCAATGATATCATTGTCGACACGATTGGAAATGCGCGAAAGATGCGATTCTGAAAAAAACCGCTGCCACATGGCACCTATCACACCACTACCAGCCAACTCTTTAACATTATGCGTACGATCAGAAATACCTATCACATAAAAAGATGGGCGTTCAATTACTTGCATAGATTTTTTCTTCCACTAATGTGTATATGGTCATCAAAAATATAACTCTTATAATAACTTAAATTCTTCTAACAGATCTGCATACATCGTACTATATGCTTGGAATTTAGCATCTTTATCTTTTAATGGGTCAATTTTATATTCTCTAATGCCACAGATATCCCCTACTTCCGGCACCGTGCTGTCGGTACAACTGACAACGATTAATTCAAAATCAAGATCAGGGAAATAGCGTTTAAGTGCATCATATAATGCGCGTGCTTTATCAGCATTCCATCCAGGCTCACCTTGATAACGAGGATCTATCTGAAAACAGCGCACAAAAAATACTTTGCCTTTAAAATTCTTGATACTATCAAATCGCGCAATGCGTCTCTCATATTTTTCTTTAATAGAATCTAGTTGCCCCCGATGGCGACCGGGATTAATATGGCGACCTTGATAAGGCCAATCGTGAGTGAATTTAAAAGAATAACGAATATTCTCCAGATGAATATTCTCATAACGTACAAAACAAGAAGGATCAGTAAAATAGGCAAAATGCTCATCCAGGCATTGAATAAGCTTGTCATTATCGAACGTTAAAAGCCAATCGAATGGAAATGCAGCATCTCGTAATCCAAATACTTTGCTGCGCATTGCTTGCGCCTGCCAACAATTACCTCCTAATGACACAAATAGATAGGGGTGATTCAATAAAAGGTCGCCTTCTTCATTAAAATCAATAGCCCATGTAGAATGCGATATTAACAAAACTATACAATATAACGCTTTATTCATTTTCCCTCTCGACTCATTAATAATGAAAATGCTTACACTCAAGACATTATATTCAATCAAAAAGAACTTAAAGTGCAAGCAATTAAAAACGAAAGAGTAGAAAAATGTTGCTAACAAATCACTTGTAATAGATTAATCCATTGTGATTGGTGCGCAAATAACGAAGAACTATAGGAATCATCTATAACCTGAGATGGCAAATAAATAGAAAAGCCATGCGCCTTGCCTTGCGTAGAGCTACCACCACAGCGCGCGACCACCATGTCATCTACCGCGTTATAAAGATTATTGAGTGCTACCTTAGTTAAGTACGTAGAACCTGCAATAGGCATAGTGACTATTTCTAACTCAAACAATTTAAAAAATGCGACTAAATCAGTATAAATGGGCCAAAGGCAAAATCGCGGACTCATATCACGCGCATGCATTAAAAATGGTATGTATGCAGGATTATCTAATATCTGTAACACCGCTGCATCAAGCGCATTATTCACGGCATTCACACAAGCCATATCAAGTGCTGCACACGTGTAAATTCCTTGATTATCATAGTGCGCATAATATCTATCAAACGCATCTACCAATTGAGCAGCGGTATATCCTGGCTCTTCGCCCTGATTTAATACCGCAACAAATGCTTGATAATCAAATCCATCACTCAATGCACAACTTTGCACTCCTACAAGATAATTCGCGCATGGTGAAACACACGTTGCAACTTCTAACATGCTGCCCATACACGTGTCGAATGCAACAATATCGATAGGATTTTCATATAAGAAATGGCCTTTCACATACGCAAGCCCTTCAGCAAGCGCCCGATTGGTGAGATATGAACGTGACGATGCGTTAAACATAAATCCCCGGTGCTTTTCATGCAGCTTTTGTTGCAGTGTTTTAAGAGCAGCAGTTAATGGACATATGCTCGAGCCACTAGAAAGTAATGGACACGCATTCGTCCCATTATTTGAAATGGACATTTCTGCAGCTTCCCACTCTTCTGTTATAGGATTCCATCGTGGGTCAAGTGCACCCCACCCATGGTTTGCAAAAATAAGCATGGTGTAATCAGAGGTATTATTAGCAAATGCCCATGATGCCGCATCAATAAAATCTTGTTTTGCATCACCCGACAATACTACTTCTTGGTTAAACACCAAACTTGCATTAATAATCTGATAGCGTAACGCTATAGAATCATAGGCATGTAATTGAATTACTATTTCAACAGAATCATTGGGATTTCCACGCATCATATCGGTAATGTTTTTAAACGCCATATCCGCCAAATTGTCACTGGCATCCATATAAAAAAACAACTTCCACGTTGCTGCCGACACAAAAGAACTCGCAAAGAAACAAGCGAACGCGCACATATACAAAAACTTTTTAGCAATCATATACTATTCCCCCTAATAAAACCCCTTATCGATACCCTATCGCTAGGGTATCAAATCATAGATTTCGGCAGCAATGATTACCAAAAAGGGCATAGCTTATCAAGAGAGATTCCAGGAAAAATCTAACATGTAGAAACCTTTTCCTCAATGGATTACAAAAAACCTCGTCATTTCAATTAGAAAACGATCGCCGCTTAATAAATACGTCTTTTCCAAGGTGCAAATTAACAAATAGAAATGCACTTTATGGCAAATTTCCCCACATTTGCGAGCTACATTAGATCAAAAAAATCCCTAATTAAGCCAATAGTAGAGCTTATTTAAAGCCAAAACGGAATGCTTGGCTATTTACTTTTTGAAAAATATAGCTTATCCTATTAGAAATAACGCCTTTTTTACCATAATAAAATATGGAACCACGATGCTTTTTATGTATATTTTTTTGTTAGTCTTTTTATGCTTTCCATGCAAAACCCTATCAATGGATGCCCCTGAATTACAAGAATTCAAAAATCGTTATCCAAAAGAAGTTATTCGATATAAAGATTCATGCGCTACATTAAGCAATGGCCTTATATATCATTATGATCAAAATAATAAAGAATGGTACAGCATTGGCAGCACTCAGTACTCTGTAGATAAACACACAAAAAAAAGAAAGTTAGCTGATCGCGACCTACAAAGATCTTATTGTGCAGCATATGATAGTAACAATCAACTGTTGGTTTATGCTAACATAGACGATTGCGGTTATCCAAATATATACTTTAGTCGTAATAGCAAAATACTTAAAAGCAACGCTTATTATCATTTCCCTTGGTCATCTATCGGAAGAAAAAATACAAAAGTCAGTAACCTGTTACTTAACAACGATAAAAGCTATTGCGCTTGTGTATTCCAAGGTTGGGGAGAAAGAAACTGTGGCGCTACTAATATGCAACATCTAATTATAACCTTTCGCATGCCCGAATTCGTTACCAATCAACCTGTTGAGCAAGAGCGTCTAATAGGAATTAGAACAACGGTAGATGCAGGGTTTACAAGGACTGTCATCGATGAGATCGAATCCTACAATCCTCATATATATATTTCTGATAAAGATGACTTCTTTCTCTACAATTCAACGGATTATGAAGAGTGTAAAGTTAACTTTAAAAAAAACAATATCCTAGAAGTAGAAGTTTTACCTTACGGCGTCTGGGAAGTGAATACAAAAACAAATAAAATAATTAAATCTGAATGCGTATTAAATTGGCATAATGGAATAACACCAATGAAAGAAATATATCTACAGGTTCCTCAGGGTGAGCCGAGAAAAAGTTTAGCTGAACAATTTAATCGCATTACTGCTTCTAACAACATTGACAAGCTTATTTATAATTTATGGATTATAAAGCAACTTCAATCACAAGGAATGGTACCAGATATTTGCTCTACTATCGCCACGAAAACTCTCGCCGTTCACGATCCATTTCGTGTTCATTACGTTCTTAAATCCCGAGATGTTGCTGTTGGAGCATATATAGAAGCATCGGGAATTGTGCCTCAAAATACTACTATTGCCACAAATGAATATAATCAAGACGTGTCCACATTTTTAAATGCACCTGATACATCTAATTACACAATTGATAGCTATCCGCAAGATCAAGCCCTTGCATCTGACTCCATGCCTAACTGCAGTTCTAGCAACTATTTATTCCCAGAAAACTATCTTGATCTACCTCAAATCGACATTCCATCCCAACATAAAACAAACCTTTATGATGACTATGATCCAATTACTGCAACAAAAAATAAACGTAACCTTTGCGTACTTTTAAGCGGCCTTACGGTGGGAGGGTTAAGCGCATTAGGTATGTATAAAGCAAATATCAAAGATCCAAAAATATATGGTGGGGCCATTGCCACAGGATTTGCTGTTGGTGCAAGTGCAGGGTATTCATATGCAAATTACAAATGGCCATCCCTAGAAGCTGTACCGTTGGAATCAATGCCAAACCCATCAAAAACACAACCTACTACTTTAAATGTTCGTGAACAGATTTTGAAAAGCTCAATCCTATAAAAAAGAGCTACCCTATACTAATGTAATGATATAGAGGATTTGAATCGATTAGCAATTGTATGTACTAAAGCAGCACAATATAGCTGATCACAACAAAAGTGGTATAATAGTAATAACACCATAAAAAGCAACATACTAAAGGATTCATATTCTATGCAAACACCACTTTCAATTATCTTAATTACATTATTAACAACCAATGCAACCTATTCAGAACATAATACATCTGAATGGGAACATAGCGTAAATGTAAGTAAGCTGTCTGAAGCTATTCGTTACTCAGATGCCTATGTTGTACGAGATCTGCTAAATAATACCATCAAAGATGATAGTTCATTAAGCAGAGCCTTAGATCGCTCTCAAGATACCCTAACGGAACTCAAAAAAATAATAGCGCAACGCGAACAAAATCTGTTAATGTTGTCCCAAGATAAAAATGCCCTCATTAACTGTCAATGCCATTCAATACACCAAAAAAAACTTTGGCAAGACTGTAATGATTTTGTAGGACAAATAGATCACATAAGCCGTAGCTTCCCCGAATTACTACACGAACACCTCATATCCATAGCGCGAACAGAAATAGTACGTCGAGCAAATGAAACATATGAATCTCACAAACAAGATACTATTCTTGCACCACTTTCAAAAAAAACTCGGCACAGTAGTACGGAAATATATAGTCGTAATTTTGAAGGTAAAGAACCTGCTACCATTTACGAACAATATCAAATAGCCGAAGAAATAGAAAAAGAAGTTAAACAGGCATATAATGATAGCTTCACCAGAAAATTACTCTAACCTTTTGATATTATGAAGAAAATAGTAATTTTGGGTGGTCCTGGTTCAGGAAAAACCTTTTGTGCAAAAAAGCTTTCACAAAAACTTAACATTCCCGTGTATCATCTTGATGATTATTATTATAAACCCAATTGGGTCGTGGTTGATCGCGCAGAATTTATCGCCAAACAGATGGAAATCATACGGCTAGACGCTTGGATTATCGATGGCAATTCTTTAGGGGCCTTGTCAGAACGACTTACACAAGCGGACACGGTTATATTTTTAGACATACCACGATATCAACGAATCCCGAGAATTGTATGGCGTGATTGCATACTAAACAACTCGGCTAATCTTCCCCCTGGCTGCATATTCTCGTGGCGTCAGTTTTTAACGTTTTTTACTAATAACGTATGGTTTTACGCACAAAGAAGAGATAAAATTCTGCGTATTATTGGAGAGCACCCACGGGTACAATTTTTTCATCTACGCTCATCAAAAGAAGTGGATGTCTTTTTAGAAGAACACAATTGAAAATGAACATTATAATACGACCATTTAAATCAACTGATACTTCTACCTTGATGCGTCTGTTTCAAGACACCGTGCATGCTATTGGAATTCGTTATTATTCCACTGAACAAGTTAACGCATGAGCCCCTTTTGACACGTTAAGCCCTGCAAAAATGGAGTCGCAAGCCGAACGCTGGCAAAAAAGATTCGAAGAATATATAACATTAGTGGCAGAAATCGATACCATTATTGTTGGCTTTGCTGATATGACAAAAGCCGGTTATCTTGACCACCTGTATGTGCACAAAGAATATCAAGCACAAGGTGTTGCATACGCTCTTTTTAAGCATCTTGAAACTATAGCACAAGAGAATGGTCTAACAAAAATTACCACTCACGCATCTATTAATGCAATGCCATTAGCACGACGAGTAGGATTTGTGATTGTTAAAAAAGAAACAATCAGTCGTCATGGAGTTGCCATAGATCGCTATGATATGGAAAAGCCATTAGTGTAATAGCTTTCCCATATTTTCTTATTGCTATAAAATTTCTGGATACTTTTCTGGTTGCGCGCGGCAATATTCTTCGCCAAAACTCCCTGCAGGATGCTCTGCAATGGTAACAAATGCACGCTCATAAAAACCACCACGCGATTCACGCTTATTCTGTTGGATTGCCAAAAGTTCTTCTTTTGAAATGCTATGCAATACACACAATGCATCAATCACTTCATAGAGATCTGCAAGCTCTTCTATTAATTCTTTGCGACCTTGCGCAGCCACAACTTCTGCTGTTTCTTCATCCAATTTTACACGCAACTGCTGATCATACTCGCTATCGTCAAGCGGTTTAACGTGTATGATGGAACCATGATTGTTGATCATTAAAGAAGGAGCTTTATCGCGCCATAATTTGTCTTGCTTGAACTTGTACATTGTAGTCATAAGAAGATCCTTGGTTGTATCTATACTGTTACATAAAATCAAATAAGTCTGATCTGAACATTACAAAATGCTTAAAAATTAAATAGGCATTTTGATGAAAGTCTAACGAAATACTGGCAAAAGGAATGTATGGCTTTAATACACTAATTTTCTCATATCCACCGGCATAAAAGATACTACGTTGGGAATCACATGCAATCGGAAATTCAGTAAATACTTCAGAATTATCAAGAAGTGTCGTGACTCTCGAACATGTATTATTAGGATCCACAATATGTACTATATTTTTTGGGCCAGATCTCATGCACAACAACTTTGAAGCGGAATCTTGCGCAAAGGACCCTATTTTATATGGGTAATGTATAGGTTTTTCATTATTAAGAGCGGAATTGCATTGAAATAATTGAGGCTTATCCGTTGGACACTTTCGGATGTACACTTCATCTAATTGCGAATCGCAGATTAATGATTTAATAGACCATAATCTAAGGTCTAGTGTTTTAAGACAAGCTCCTGAAGCAGCACAATCCCTTAACTGAACATAACCACAAGACAGGCCCACATACAGGGTATTATCTTTGTTATTATGACATAATGACGTCACAGATGTCACACCGATAGCTGCTCCCAAATCAATGGGCCACTCCTCGCAGCCAGTAGTGTTAAGCATATCAATTTTTTCAATAGCTCTTTCTTTACCGGCATATAATACTTTTTTTACTTTGTCATATGCCATCACGTCAGTAAACATTTCAGAAAGTTGTTTGTAGGTATTAGTTGGTATATCCACCGCATAAATGCCTGTGCGAGGTTTTTGTGCTGCACAATAAAGTGTATCTGAGTCAACAATAAGAAAAGTTGCTTTTTTAAGTTCCTTATTAGAAAAACAAAGCATATAATCATGGCAATTCCATCCAACAATCCCTCCTGTTGTTGCTGCAAATAATCGATTATGCGTTGCATCATAGTCCAACGAATGAGTACGTCCACCATCCTTATTGGAAATTTCTTTGTCTAATGCATATGATTGCACAACCTTACTCAACAAAAGTGAATGCGCGTCACATTCTTCTTGCATGCCAATCATAGGAACAAAAATTGCCAGCAACGTTAACATGCAAAAAAACATAGCGATAATTCCTTAGAAAAATAACACTTCATCAAAACAAGCACTTATATTTTGCCATAAAAAAGAACAGAGCACTATGAATGGAGAACCAATTATAATGCTCCGTTTTATAAAGCTCGCTTTTGTATCGAAGATGCAGTTTTTTAATTAATCACGCATGTTTCTTTATTCCTTAGCATTTCTTCTGATTTTCGCGGCCTATGCGAGCCAAGCCATTCTCCATTTCCTTTTCTCCAAAAGTCATTGGCTAATCTCTCCACCGTTAATTGTTTGCCACTGGCCAAAGTAACAGTGATAATACGCCCATTCTTTTCAACTTCTTTAACGGCACAACGATCTACAAAATCTTGATAACTTTGTGCCTTTAGCAATGTCGCTTTATGATCAAAAAAAGTACGTCTCAACGGTGTTATTTTTTCTTTTCCATCAAAATAATCTTTAATTTTTATTTTCTGACCACAAGCAACAACTTTCACGTCACGGCTAAGATTATAGATTTTTTCTTTTTTCTTTTTATTTTTCTTGTTAAAGAGATGCGTCCACAATTGATAACTCACCTTATCATAATCAAATCTAGAGTTATAATTTTCTTCCCATAAAACCGCTTGTTGAATTGCATTCCACATGTCGGCAGTTTTCCATTCAGCACCTTCAACGGGACTCTCAATTTCTTCACTTTCATTGCAATGTGGCACCCATTGACTAAGCATCATAGATGCTTTTTTTTCCCGTGATGCAAGAGGTTTATCGGATGGGCTATATATAAACGTTAAACCTTCATCTACATGAGGTAAATCGACATTACGATACAAAGAAATAATCTGAGCCACCACATCTCTTGGTAATAATTGCTTATAAATATGATGTGCTACAAAATGTGACAACACAGCCATCTTTTTATTCATCTTAATCTGCGACTGAGAGTCGACCAATCGTTTGTATAAAACTGGAAAGCGATCCACCAATCCTACTGATATCAACTCTTCTTTTTTAAGGCCAACATCAAACAAACACTGATGCCGCGTTCTTGTGCAATAGGGATAAGGAATAATAGAATGCTCTAATTGTTTGTCATGAGCGCAGGTTAACGCATGCAAGGTGTTATCTTTGTCAAAAAATGTTTGCCTCGACATGTCTTTTAATACATAACTATTATTGGTAGTTCCCCCTTGAAACGTCACCAAAGGAAAACAAATAGGTTTTGCTTGATGATCGGCGGTATTTACTAGACCAACACCCACAATATTGGGATTCCAACGCCAACCACTCCATCTAACAAATGAAAAACCACAGTATGTACCATCATCACTCAAAACTACATCTTTAATTTCTCCCTTCTCTAATGGATACACATAACGAACTTGATATGGTGTAGCCAAAGCAACACAATTATGATCGCAATAGCTAATTCTATCCTCAATGTTATTTTTTACCTCACATGGATAAACCAACAGCTCTGCGTTTTCATTATAAATATATTCAGGAAAGTCATACTCGCCTACCAATCGCCTAACCCGATCACCTAGACAAAACCAACTCAAATACTTCTGCCCCTTAATTACATCAACAAAAGCCCCATGACTATCGAGGCATTGTAAAAGCGGGTTAATATGATCCCATTTCTTATTTTCTGGATTGTATTTATACATTCCCCCCAGAAGGGTATTCACGATATTTTGTTTTTTATTTAATCTCAATGCTACACCGTACACGCTTTCATCAAATGGTGCTGGCAAATCTTTAGAATTATAGCCACTCTTTTTTCTAATATAACGTATACGTTCCCGCGTAGCTTTTATTATGTGCGTATCGGGAAGTTCCATCGCATCTGCACAATGCATAATAGATATCATCAGTAAAATCAATAATTTATACATAGAAATCCCCTTTTTTACAAAAGATACTATGATTATAATAAGACAAATAATTGGCTCAAACAATGTATACAACTACTCGTCAACTGAAGAAATAATCTGCACGCAGAGCCAAAAAAATATCCGATCTCTGGAAAAACTCTAAAAAAGTTGTATAAATCGGGGTTTAATTAGCACTGACGATACGGTAAACTTAAAAGTAGTCGATATCGCAGAATTTCTAGGAGCTGGCGACAATGCGCCATAAGCAACGCGCAAAGTAGATACCATAGAAACAAAACTGGCTAATCTTTTAAAGCCCGAGCCAAACCCCCATTTGTTCCAAAAGAAACAGCAGAACCTGTGTTAGCTGCAGTAGAAATCAAAGATAATAATAATAAAGCCCCCCTTTTTCAAAATTGTTGCAAATAGAAATATTCTTTTTGTATAATAGATAGTAGATAAAGAGTGTTATTATAGATACAGGTAAAAAGGAGGCTACTATGAACAAAAAAGCATGGGTATTATTGCTAAGTTTAGGCACTATTCTTCAGGTATATTGCTTTGAAGATCCCAATAAAGAAATTGTAGGACAAGTAGGCAATACCATCTATTATAAAGACGGCACAATAACTAAAGGTGGTCAAGTAATTCAAGATCCTACTGAAAATGCAACCCGTCAAACAGATGGTCAACCGTATTATAAAGGGGGTCTGGGCACTGGATCCACTGCAGGTATCAGTTCTGTAATCACCCCTAATAGAGCTCCTAGTGGGACCTACAAGTAAACAAGACAACAGGGGATATCTACTATTTCCCCGTAAACAAATAAAAAAGGGTCAACTAAACGTTGACCCTTTTTTTGAATATTTTTTAAAAAAACTTATACCAGTTTCATAAAATACTGATGCATTTGATTATCCGCGGCTTATACAAGTCATAAATCATCAAAAATCTGTGAAAGTGATATTATTTAGAAACTCTTTAAAAGTATCCCCTTAAAGCTAAAAAATCCGTGTACCCAATCGTCTAAAAAGTATTTTTTTAGAGTGAAAAATGCTTGACTAAGCCTCATCATGGCTCAAATGGTTCCCATAAAAACGGCACCAGTACCGTAAAATCCGTCGCTTTCAGTAATCCAACGACTTGACAATACTCCAACGGCAATTCACAATTACACTGAATATAAAATGATTAACAAAGGAATTATAATGTACAAATATTTTTTTATGTTATTACCGCTCCTTATACAATCAAACCCCATCTTCTGCATGAAAGAGTTTCATGAATCTGACATTGAGTCTGTAGTGAACCTAGCAGCAACGAACAATCACTATGGATATCTAGCAAAAATGAAAAACGATCTCATTATATCGGTGCTCTATGACCCGACAACCAATACACCCATAAAAGCTTCTTATTGTTTCCCAAACGAAAAATGTCACTATCTTCCCCAAGAATCCGTTGATCAGTATTATCAGCTGTTAAGAAAATATTATATTGACCAACACTGCATATTCTCTCACAACGGTGTGCTAAAGTAGACAATAAACCAACTCTTAATGGAAAAGACATGGTCAGAAACATCATTTATATTACGACCTTCATCTATTGGCGGCATTGGTGTTTTTGCCACACATGATATTCCCGCCGGAACACTTCTGTGTAGAACAAGTCACAATAAGCGAACGCTGAAAATTAAGGATGTGCCTTTTGAATTTCTGAAATACTGTGTCTACATTAATGATGAAGAATGTATATGCCCAGAACGATTTGATCGTATGGAAATAGGATGGTTTATTAATCACTCGGCAACACCCAACATCGCATCAAATACATCTACCACTATGACGTCTAATGGCCCCATACGAGCGTATAGTTTTTATGCACTCACTGACATCAAAGCAGGAAATGAGATCGTAATTGATTATAATTCTTTCAATGAACCGGAAAACTTAAAAGAAGAGTATTATAAACAATCATAATATTTCAGACCTGAGCATAACAAAATAGTTATTACCTCTTGCAAACCCGCTACTCACTTAACTCCCTTTTTCAAACTGAACCCTAAATTCAGCATATCCCTCTTTTTCTAAATCCTCGACCGGTATAAACCGTAATGCAGCCGAATCAAGACAATAGCGCAATCCGGTCGGTTTTGGACCGTCATAAAAGAGATCGCCCAAATGAGAATTGGCATAACGGCTTCGCACTTCTCGGTAGCTCGAGAACACCCCTTTATCCGGTCCCTCAATTACATTTTCTGGAACCATAACTCGTGAGAAACTTGGCCATCCGGTTTTTGCATCATACTTGTCGAGTGAGCTAAAGAGTGGCTCACCTGAAACAATGTCTACATAAATTCCTGGTCGCCAATTATTCCAATAGATATTGTTATGTGCAGGCTCCGTGCCACCGCGCTGCGTTACTTCATATTGCAATGGGGTAAGCCGTTTTTTCAATTCAGCATCAGATGGCTTAAAATACTTTTGTTGCTCAGTAGGTTTAAGTTGCTTAGACCAAATTTTATTTAAAAACTCATCACGACCTGATCGATAACGATAATATTTATACCGAATTGGATTCTTATCATGATAATGCTGATGATATTCTTCAGCTGGATAGAAATTGGTAAACTTCGTTATTTCGGTCACAATTGGCTTATCAAAACGTCCGGATGCATCAAGAGTCGTTTTTGATTCTTCTGCCATTTTTTTTTGTGCATCGGTGTGATAAAAAATAGCTGAACGGTACTGAGGCCCCCGGTCATTAAACTGTCCACCTGCGTCAGTTGGATTAAACTGACGCCAAAAAACGTCAAGCAAAGTTGAATACGAAATCAGGCTGGGATCAAATTCCACTTGCACCGCTTCTACATAGTTATTCTGCGCATAGTTTTCGTAGGTAACCATCTTGCCATTGCCATTTGCATATCCAGCTAGGGCCGATTTGATTCCTTTTAAATGTTCAAACGGTGGCTGCACGCACCAAAAACATCCACCAGCAAAGGTAGCTTTTTCATACTTGGGTTCTTGACCAGCATTGAGCCCCATATTCGTTCCTCCGCATATAAGTAATATTCCTAGCAACGTAAAGATCATCTTCATTGTAACCTTTTCTTTTGATTATTTTGAAAACATTTTTTTAATTAAACGCAACAAAACATTATTCTCTAATTTACTAATATAAGCCCGCTTGCCCAGTTGGCCGATTAATTCAGAATAGGTTGGATAGGCATGAATAGGCGCATAGAAATTCCAAATCCGTAAGTTATAATAAGCCCCTACCTGAATTTCATGAATCAACTCTCCCGCGCGTGCTCCTAAAATATGAGCGCCTAAAATATATCCTTTTTTATCGCAAATGATTTTGCACAGGCCAAACGTGGCGTCATCAATTTTAGCACGATCTAACGAGGCATACGGAGCACGAAAAACTTGAATGCTCTCGCCATACTTTGCTCGCGCAGCCGCTTCGGTCAAACCCGCGACAGCAAATTCTGGCGCACTAAAGGTAACCCAAATAACATGTGCATAATCGACCCGTTTTTTGAAAAATGGAATACAGGCATTACGTCCTGCTACGGACGCCTGATAAGCTGCCATGTGGCTAAATTGATACGGGCCCACCATATCACCGCAGGCATATATATTTTTTACGGTAGTTTGTAATCTATCGTTTACCACAACTCCTTTTGCATCTGTTTTGACTCCAATTGCTTCCAAATTGAGGCCTTCAAGATTCGGTTTTCGGCCCAATGCAACTAAGATGCTTTCAGCTGCAAACTCAACCACCGTTCCATCTGCCTGAGTGCCCACACAGGAGATACCACTCTTTTTCAGTACCTTGGATACCGTTATTGAAGTTTGAATGCCAATACCATCAGCTTTCATTTTTTGAGCCAGTAGAGCAGATAATTCAGCGTCTTCTTTTGGCAATATTGAATGTGCTTTTTCAAGCATGGTAATCCGTACACCGATAGTGTGAAGCGCGCACGCGAGCTCAATCCCAATTGCGCCTCCTCCCAGAATGATCATAGATTGAGGCAGTTTTTCAAGTTCAAAGATGTTTTCGTTCGTTAAGAATTGAACGTCGCTTAAACCTTCAATTGCAGGTATAGCTGGTTGCGAACCGGTCGCCAAGATAAACTTTTCAGCACTGAATTCCTGATTATCAAGAGCAATAGTAGTAGCATTAATAAATTTCGGCGTACCAAAATAGGTATCAATACCAGCCTTTAGAAGCATTTCGGGTGTATGCGTTTGGTATATTTCTGATCGTTTGGCACGAATATACGCCATGATTTTGGCAGTATCAACCTCCTGATTACTGGCTGAGTGCAAAAAGGATTGAGCAGCTTTAGCATCCGCTATTAAACTCGCAAGTTTTATAATGGTTTTACTCGGAACACACCCACTCCAAGTGCATTCACCACCCAGTTTTGCTTTTTCAATGATAGCCACCCTCTTGCCCAAACCACGAGCCAATTTAGCAGCAACCAAACCGGCTGATCCGCCACCCAAAACGATCACATCATATTTTGTATTCTTCATTACCTCTATTCCTCCATCAGCTTATTAATCTGCCTTTAATGAGATAGTTTTTGACTAAAATTGAACCAACACTCAAAGCAATAAGCGCACCAAAGGCAACTGCAACTGGCAATGAAAATAGATCCGATACAGAGTTAATGGTTGCAATTTGTGTACCCGCATATGCATATACAAATGATCCGGGAACGATACCCAATGAGGTCGTCCAAATAAAGGTTTTCACGGGAATGCGGGTTAATCCAGCGAGTATATTAACCAGAAAAAATGGCACAAACACAACAAGCCGTGCTAATAATAAGTAATTCGCCCCATACCGTTCAATATTGGCATTAAAGGATGCAAGTCGTTCGCGATATTTTTCCTGCACAGTACTACCCAAAAAATAACGAAACAGTAAAAACGTCAGCGTTGCACCGATAGTCGCGCCAATATTGGTCGCACACGTGGCGCCAATTGCACCAAATAAAAAGCCCCCTATGACCGTCAGTGGAACCGCAATAGGCAATGAAAATGCAGCAACAAAAATGTAAGCCAAAATATACAATACTATTGAAAGAAAATATCTGCCTTTGACCAATGCCAACAGCTGCTCCCTGTGTGCTTTCAAACTTTCAAAATTTGCATAGGTGGTTATGCCTGAATAGCGAAGCGCAAGGGCTAGAAAAATGATTATCCCCAAAATGAGGGCCTTTTTATAATATTTTTTCATATGCTCAATCCTTTAATTATCAAGCAGTTCGCCAATTAAATCCCTTTTAACTCCCAAACGTAAATGTAACCAGCGCCACATCCTCGGGAACCTGCAAAGTCAGGGTATGGCGAGCGTAATCATGGATAGCAACCATTGGTATATACATGCGCGCTTCTTCGACATCGATTTCACCCTTCTCATTCATGTCAGAGTGTATTCACTGCTGGCAAACGGCTTGCCATCCAGCCACATCGTAACAGTAGCACGCTTTGCTTTGCCGATGCCATAACCGGATAGACATGCTGTGCCCTAAAGTTCAAAGTAAGTGATAAAGTATCACTCTTTGAGGTGATTGCCTCTTATCTTTATAGGCATCGTACCATTTTTAAGATGCGGAAGCGTTCGGATAGGTTGATGCAGCCACAGGTCCAGAAATCGACCAACATGACCTTGCCCTTCAAGCGTTCAACGGCTCAGAGGAAGCGAATTTATCCATCCTACAATCCCGGTATATTCAGGAGCACGCCCATCCTCAGCGGGTGCCCTACAAAGGTTTTAACGTAGTGGAATTGGCGATGGCTAGAGCAATTTTTACTTTGTAAAAATTGTATCGAAGAGCTTCTGAATACTTCAAATATATGGCATGCTGTATGCATGTATCGCATATATAAGGATATTGATGTTAGAGAAAATAGATTCAATTAAAGATCCGCGTATTGTTCGCGCTCGTGCACTGAATACTGCTCAAGGCCGATTAGAAAGTAGCGAGTTCCTTTTGGAAGGCATTGAACACATTAAGTGGGCCGTCGAGGCATACCTTTCTATACATCATCTTTTTGTTTGGGAAAAATACAAAGATATAGATGCAGTGCAATCACTAATACCACATGTTCCTTGCTTTTCGGTATCAGAAGGTATTTTAAAAAAAATTACTGACACAAGTTATGTAATACCGTGTGTTGCAGTAGCTTCAAAACCACAGGGCACGCAGCACCATACACCAGAAATGGTCATAGTTTTAGATCATCTTGTCGATCATGGCAATATCGGCACCATCATTCGTTCTGCAGCGGCATTTGGCATACAAGACATTATCAGCACTTCTACCGATGCTGACTTTTTATACAAAAAAATTATTGACGCATCGCGCGGAAAAACATTTCAAGCGCATATCACTTCTTTCTCCGGCGACCAAGAAGCCATTCAGCATCTCAAAGAGCGCGGCTATCAAATAGTTACCACATCTCCTCATGCAAAAACCATACAATCGCTAGCAACATTACAAAATAAGCCGGTTGCGTTAGTATTGGGAAATGAAACTGAAGGTTGTTCGCCACTTTTTATTGAAAAAGCAGATCTTGTCGTACAAATTCCCATGCATGCAGCCGTTGAATCACTCAATGTGGCAGTTGCTGCAGGCATTAGCATGTATGAACTCACCATTAAACTGGTAATTGCGATGTTAATACAAAAAATTCACAAAAACCTCGGTCGACAATTTGGTGTTACTCACGCTCTTATACGCCAAGCACTTGACGCTGCATTACTTAAAGTCACCGATCTTGACTCATTACATTTGATCTTACTTATGATTCTCAAATCTGATCAGACGATGAGCTTTAAGCAAGTGGCACAAGATATGGGACTATGTTATGGCACTCAGTGTGATTCTATAAAAGAGTTTCTCCAACCATTACTTGCTGATGGATATATCCACATTGATGATACAAAGAAAACCGTACAATTGACCAAATCTGGCGAAGAGTGCATAGCAAAATTATGGCCCGTGATTGAAAAAACAGAAACTTCATTGTTACAAGGATTTTCTGATCTAGAAAAAGCGCAATTATTGGAATATATGACGCGCATCCAACATGCATGCACCAACATAATAGAATCTAAGGATTAATATCAATCAAAAAATTCAATTGAAATGTAAGAGTTTAAGAAAGATCTTTTATAAAAAATAGCTACAAAAAAAGGTTCTTAATTATTTCTGATCAAGAACCTTTTTCTATTTCATCAATGTACACTACATACACTAATTAAAATTTTGGGTCTAGACAACTTTAGAGCGGATTTGTTCTAAATTCTTTAAGCAAAATTTTATAAAGATTTTGATCTCTATAATTAAATCTAAACTCTGTTTCCTTCAAATGCAAGCCAAAATATTTGTTGGTTAGCCCATTGAATTTAGCCATTCGTCTTTTTGCAAAAGACCAAAATGATTCAATTCCATTAACATGATTTTTACCGCGAGCAAATTGGTTTTCATGATGAAAAATACGATAATGATCATAGCCATTCAAAATTAAACCATCATATGCTTTCCAACCGTCAGTAAAAATTGTGCTTACTGCAAGTACTTTTCCCTGTATAATTGGCATCAAACTCTCTTTTGAACAGTTCTTTACAACTTCAACATAAACGTGCCCATTACGTTTTAAAACCCCAAAACAGGAGTCTTTCCAGCCGCTCCTCTTTCTCGCTTACCCCTAACTCTACGTGCACCAAAATATGACTCATCCAACTCTATTTCGCCTGAAAAATCGTCACTTTGGCCACTCATTTGTAATATTCGAAGCCGAAATTTTTTATACATCCCGTTGATGGCATTTCTGCTTACCCCAACCAAATCTGCCACATCTTGCGCTGTTAAATCGGCCGCAAAACCCCTAACTATTTCCCGAAATTTACGTTTGGAAATGTGCGTCATTTTTACATATTTGTTTTTTGTTGATCTAATCATACTTTTCAGCGTCTCTTAAGACGCTAAAGTTGTCTAGACCCAAAAATGATACCGGTACCGTAAAACCTACAGCCTTTAGAGCAATTTGCACTTGACAACACCTCGAGACATAATGTATATTAGAAATAACGAGAGGGCGAGTGATCAACTATAAGGAACTTTTTAATGAATAAAGCCAACATAACATTAGCGCTAATATCCATCGTAGCCGCTTTGAGCAGTAGTAATACAAGTGTATATGGCATGTTTCCAAGGGCTGGCCAATTGGCAATACAAAGCAAACCAATAACTACTCGTCCTGTATCAAGGCCATACATACAAACTCGCCAAGCATCTAACATTACTCCTCCAGAACGCGGACTTTGGGAATATATTAAGGCGTACATTCCATTTACAGAATCATATAATAGTCGCATAGAATTTAATCGGCACATGGCTGATCTTGCAAAAGAAAATACCGAGGAACGATATATTCGCGCTTTGCAACAACAAGAATTGAAAACTGAAAAAGAACAAGTGATTGATATATTAACTGCTTTACCCAAAGTAAATAAAAAAGCAATGAATAAAGCAGTTAACGTAGACATTGATGACGCTGTTCTTAAACCATTAATCCTGTTAGATAAAAATCTCCAAAAAACAGATCAGTTAAAACTGGCACGTACAGCAATAGAAGATCTTTCTGAAGAACATCTAAATAAAGTAATCCAATTTCATAAAGATTTAGATGAACAATATGAAAAAGATAAAAGTATATCGGCAAAGAATCGCCAGGGATTGTATTGGGATTATATAAATGACCCAAACTTTCGCAAGGCTATGCGATCCCCTGCTTCTGAGTTAGCACACTCCGATTACGTACAGCCATGGTTCAAATCAAACATAACTAAAGCCACCGTCAAATTGCTGGGATTAAATCCTGAAATGTTCAAGAATCAATTTCTTGCAGCAGAAAAAACATTTTCACAGCCTGACGAGGATGATGATTATAAGCGCTTCGCTTATGAAGATTTAATAAAAAAAGAATTTAAAGCTATTCAGCAAGAAACAGACCCCTTTCGGTTGGCACTACTGGTTGCGCGAGGAGAGTTAACTCAAGAACAAGCAGCCGCCCGCATTGAATATGCCAACAACCTTTATAAGTTTGAAAGTTATCTCTATCCAGCATTTTGGGTAGAAAATACCTACGTACGAGCAGGTCTTGCCCCCAAAGGATTTATGGTTCAATACCGTAAAAATCCAAAAGGATATTCTGAAGGATTTATCATAAAAATTCCAAACCCAAAACACTTACACCTGCGTCATGACGATGCTTATGATACCACGCAAGAATAGATAGGTTTTTTAACAATTAAACGACTGATCAGTATCAATTACAATTCACAATTACACTGAATATAAAATGATTAGAGGAATTATAGAATAAAAAGCCTGCTGATCACAACATGACATCTTTTTTAGAGCGTATACTTATATTATTTCTACGATGCATCATGATGCTGCATCCATTCTACGATACGCGCAAAAAGAGCATGTTTTTTTTCTTCGAATAAAGACCACTTTTCGGGATCTACTGCATTATAAGAAAACACTTTTATACCACTTTCAGGATTCAAACCACCAAATTGATCTCTAGTATTAATAAGAACAAATTCACCCACGTCTTGAGGATTCTTATCAAACGCTTTCACAATAGCTTTAGTATCCGTTGTTGCTTGGAGATTATGATTTATAATTGACCCATTTTTGTCACGCACCGCAACATAACGCTCATATTCTTTTTTGGGTCCCCCAGATGTTGTATAATAAATACATGTATCAACATTTTTTTCGGGCACAGCGATCTGCAATAATTGGCCATATTGAGTTAAATTGGCATATTCAACCTGCAAGGCATCTAATTCCAATTTAAACGCTCGATACACATCAGAGCAACCAAACATATTGAATAGTTCTGCTAGTGAAAAATCTACCTCTCCCATATTATGGTTAGCTAAAACATAATACATTGAACAACTGCCCAATTTGGTCAAATTACCAAACAAAAATTTATTTAAAAATAAAAGCGAATTCCTATTAGCGCTACCAAGTACATGTGTTTTTGAGTCATAAGGGTTGCCTTCTTTAATCAGCCGCTCGCGCTTTTCTTTTTCTGATGCATAGAATCGCTCACTTACTCTCCCCAGAACCGGATCATCCAAATGAGTAAAGATAAAATCTTTTAATTTTTTTCCTGATTTATATTCATAAAGCAGAGCGTAAATATCTGATAAAAACCCATATTTCCAGCTTCGCGCATGATACATTACCACATAACCAGAAGCCATTAATTCTTTTTCTTTGTCTATAGCCTTATGAATTATATTTAATTGAACATTGTGATCACTAAAAATGGCATGGAAAACACTTTCATTTAGCTCATACTTATATCTTTGTAAATGACGATATGAGGGGGTTTGGTTGTAGCTACTATCTATATCAAATACTATCTCTAAAAAATCAGGACCTGGTATATATCTGAGTATCCACGCAAGCCCATCTTTTGAGTTTAAAAATAAATCTCTATTTTGCTTAACAATATGTATAAATTTTCGAAATGTATCTGAATCACGCCCAACTGAATCATCCATGTATATATCATCTATCCATCTTTCTACAAAAACTCTACCGTAATCATCTCGCATAAGATTGAGAATTATATATGTTAAATCATCAATCTGTTTTAGATCCAGATAACGATATAATCCTTCCTCATACACACGAAGCCAAAACGTAGCACTACTATCCGCCTGCATGCGCAGACGCATCTTTTTATACAATACTTTTATTACATGCGTAACCATTTCAATGTTATTGGGCAATAACGCATATAACTCTTTGGGCGAATGTGTTTTTAACCATTCTACAAATTCAACATTATCAAAGGTTATTTTCTCAAAAAAGGTTTGCTTAAGCGCTTCTACTTCCGGTGAATCAACATTGGCAGAAAGTTGAGAAAGAAGATTAAGTATAAGCACTACATTAAGTTCACTTACCTCTACCTCTAACAAAGTTTTAATTCGCTCAATCTGTGTGCGCAGTTTATTATCCATTTCCTCTGATTCAATTTCGGAAACTGATTGTTCAGGCTCAGGAACAAAGGGAGCAACTATAGGTTTTTGAGCTAGCGAACTCGTAGGATTTAAAGATATCGATTGTATTTCCTTATCTAAAGGCTTATACCAATAATTTTGGATTGTGGTTTTTAAGGCCGTAAGTTTGCTATCAAACCATGAACGTAATGCAAAAGTACGAGGAGTTTGAGTTTGCAAACCTTGCATTGGTCGGAAAGATTGAGATTTCACCGGGCTTGATGCCGTTTTTAGTCTACTAACTCTACGGGCGAACATGCCATTAGCAGGAACGGCTGCTAGTTGAAAAATGAAAATGAATACAATGTGATATAGTTGTTTCATACCTATTCCATTTTTTACTTTTGATCATTCTCCCTATTTCCACCTAAAAAGATTACGCACGACCGTTTCAGATTGTCAATTGCTTGAGCTATTAATGTTATATAATCTATTATCCCTTGATTTCACAACTTTAGTGTTGAAAATTAAAATAATCAATTAAGTTACACATGCTATACTTTTCTATTTTTTCTAGCATTATTATTGCTATACAATATTTTTTCTATACGGGATTGTCATGAATCACTTTTCAATAATTTCATTGGGTTAGTTATCAGTTTTTATTCGCCACTACTAAACGCGATAAGCTCTATAGAAGATGCTCATCATGTAGCACAAACCATGAATAAAGATTTTGAAAACAGAAATATCCATAATTCAAAAGGAAGCCCAGCAAGAATACGCAATGGCTTCATTGAAGCATATAATATAACAGCCCTTATAGCACGCTGCGAAAAAGATCCACATGCAGAAGCTGAAATAACAGATGCTCATAGCTCTGGACAAGATGAAAAAGAGGTCGTAATTGATTGCCCTTGCCTTGCACATTATATTTTGGAAACCATTCAAAAATTCGATGCAAGACATGAAGATGGAACTGTCATTAAAGCAGAACAAATTCCTGATGATTCAAGAAAAAGACTCGAAAAAAGTTGGATCAAAATCATGCAACAAGGCAATTTAACGTATGGTGAATGTCATGGAAGAATAAGGTAAAAATTATTTGCATTATCGCAATCTTCATATATTGACTCGTTCATATCACACAATTGTGCATCTATCTTCTCGTGAATCAATTGAATTCATCCAAAAACATGATGAACTCAATTGATTCATCGTGTTCCTCTGCACAATATCATCCTTTTTAACTTCCATCGCTATTATAGATGAAACTGTTAGTCCATACACAACATTAATGATATATGCTACTTTTTTCATATACGTCTCTATTCTTGATTATTCAAGAAATTTTTCAACTCATTCACTCTATCATCATAATTTTTATAAAATAATGTCTCTAATGTTGTATAATCTTGTTCATAAATTGATAAAAATGTTTCATATATTGTCATGAAGGATTTCAGTGGATCTTGTGCATTTGTAGCAATAGCATCACTATGGAGCGCATTGACTGCATGTGTACAATCATCCCTTTTTTGAGAAACTATTGGCTCTAACAATGTGCGAATTAAAAAACTCAATTTAGAGCACTCTTCTTTTATATCTTCCCTTGAACAGTAAAGGCATCCAGAAGAATCGGATGCCTCTCTTTCCAACGCTTTTTCGATATTCTTAAATCGATCACATGACCTCTCAACCCTATAGATAGAGCGATCTAATTCGATCCTTTTTTCACAATGAACCATTTCATTCCATTTCAAAGCAGTTGCTTGATTGTCTAAACCAGAAACAGCTTGTACGCCCTCTTCTTGCGTATACGGTCTACATTGAATAAGATGCGCTAAAATATCGCATTCTATACACGCATCTTCTTGTGTGCATGCAGCACGAATAAATGAGTTTTCAGGAAATTGTTCCCAAACAGTAGCACTATCAAAGGAATGTACCATAATAAAGGAAAAAACCATAAGCAAAAGAAATAACAAGTTTGGTTTGTTCATAAGCTATCAATCCTTAAAAAAATATTTTTTGATCAATGCACTTTAGCTTGTCACATTTTTCTAAAAAAACTATAAAAAGAACCTTTTTCTATTTCATCAATGTACACTACATACACTAATTAATTTTTTTTGTTCTAATGGATGGGGCGGGAGGATCCGAACCTTTAAATTAAAAAATATTGTTTAGCCTAATTTTTAGTCGCAACAAAGAGTATGTTTAATGATTCTTTTGCATAGCACTGCAGTGTTAGCAATATACTTAATAATAAATATTTATATATCCATATATTCCAATATCCCACTAATGTATCCATACACACCAATTGAAAGCGACGCCAATCTACCAAATGGCCCATCAGACGTCAATGTTTTTGGCGGATACTACTTAGAGGCATGATCACGATTTGCGCCACGCATTGTAATTACGAAAATGAGGACTTTTTTCACATTCTGCTAAGAGTCTTTTTTCTCAAATCTACGCTTGCTCTGTTTCTGTTGCGATTCTTTTAGCTTCTTGTTCTTTCCATTTTTTATGAGCAATTTCCATAATTGTCAGCTTTTTATGAAAATCCTCACATGCCTGATATCCATAATAAGATAGGTTAGCATTCGACTTGCAATCAGCAGCATAGCTTTCTGCAGCCTCTTGTAGAACTTTGGTTTGAATATCTTCTGGTAGACGCGGAAAAGATTTTTTCAAGTACCCTTTTTTAACATACATAATATCTTGTGTTATAAGTCCTTTTCTCTTTAGAGCAACATCCACATTCCATTGACTTTCTGCCATATCTTTTCGGCATGACTCGATATAACTTACGGAGCTATTATCTTCTTTTGCCCATTCGTAGCGATGTCTATTCCATCCTAAAGCATCTATAAATGACTGGCCACTTGCAAATAAAAATGGTGCCATAAATTGTATAGCAGTTTCATTATTTGCATCTTTAAAACGATCATAAACACCTTTAATATAACTACGCGTTCTTGTGTCTAAATTAATGGTGCCATCTTCTTTTTTTAATGTTTTCATTTGTTGGATAAGTTTTTCCATTCCCTGTACATTATTGTGTTTAACAAATGAATATAAGTTATAAATGAATATCTCATCTGCTGATCCATAGTGATTAATGCGAGGGTCATTATCATTCGCATAAAAATAATTACTTG
>Ga0206924_1009_pt1 | contig 76433 bp, 79 predicted proteins | sample Alteio_BWOrgHeat_61_FD_152947 | JGI IMG/M metagenome (GOLD analysis project Ga0206924, IMG submission 152947) | Enriched cells from forest soil in Barre Woods Harvard Forest LTER site, Petersham, Massachusetts, United States -... | ecosystem: Environmental > Terrestrial > Soil > Temperate forest >...
CCGGTGTCGTATTGGGCGGAGCTTTGGGCTGGCTTGTCGGAGTGGGAGCTTTGGCCATTCCCGGTATCGGAGCCTTTGTCGCTGCGGGACCGATCATGGCCGCCATGGCCGGCGCAGGAATCGGCGGAGCCGTCGGTGGAATTTCTGGCGCCATCATTGGTTTTGGAATTCCGGAATATGAAGCCAAACGCTACGAAGGTGCTGTGAAAGATGGCGGATCCCTGTTGTCAGTTCACTGTGACAGCGCCGATCTGGTGAGATCGGCAAAAGATATTTTGAAAAGAACGGGTGCTCAGGACATAGCCTCTTCCTCGGAAGCTTCTGGCAATGTTTTCAAAATTGGGAAAAAAGAACACGAATCCAGTGTTCGCTATTAATAGTTGACTAACAAATAATAACAAGAGAGCCCTGCTGTTTCAGCGGGGCTTTATCTTTTTGGAGGACAGGGAAACATGCCAAACGAAATGACTTTGCCATTTTCCACCATTGCGAAAATTTTGTTGGTGCTGCTGGTGGTGGCCGGGCTGCGAGTGCTTTCCCCATTATTGATCATTCTCTACTTGGCCAGCATCATCGCGGTGTCGTTACATCCCGTAGTGATCTGGTTTGAAAACAAAGGTCTAAGAAAAAAGTGGTGCATAGGAATGATCACTTTGCTTCTGGTGCTGTTTGCGATCCTGATCGGTGAGACGATTATTCCGGCATTATTTAAAGAATTTTCAAACTTTCTAGGCAATTTACCAAAATTGAAAGAACAAATTCTATCTTTCTTAGAGGAGTCAAGCCCCCTGCGCTCTATCATTGAACGTAGTATCAATCGACAGATGGCCGTCCCTGTGTCCGCAGATATCGCACCCATTTTCAGCGCGGGAAATATCGCGTTGACCGGATTCGCCGAAATAGTGCTGATTTTTGTTTTCTCTATCTATCTGTTGATTGATGGCAAAAGTGTTATCGACTGGTTGACGGCTTTCTTTTCGGCTTCCAACCAGGAAAAAATCAGGGCCACTGCGCGAGAAGTCTCGCCGATCATTTTTTCTTACGTAACGGGTCAGATGATCACCTCTGCGATTTCATTTCTTTATGTGTTGATCACTTTGAGCCTGTTGCATGTTCCGAGCAGTTTGCTATTGGCGACCCTGGCGGGACTGTTTGATGTATTACCAGTGTTGGGATTTTTTCTAGCGGTGGTACCGGCAGTTCTATTCGCACTGTCGGTTTCTACGACGACCGCATTCACAGTGGTGATTCTGTATCTCATTTATCACTTCATCGAAAATTACTTGATCGTCCCGGCCGTTTACGGGAACAGGTTGCGGGTCTCTAGCTTTGTCGTGTTGTTGACCCTGATTGCAGCCGGTCTTTTGGCTGGCATAGAAGGCGCGATCGCGGCTCTTCCCATTGTCGCTTCGTATCCCATCGTCGAAAGAATCTGGCTGAAAAAGATTGTCGGGACGGCGACAGTGGATGATCACTCTGAGGCGCAAGAAACTTAGGGTGCGTTCAGTAAGGGCTATTTGAGCGTGGCCACCGTTGCCTTATAACGCAGATCTGAACAAAAAGCGAGCGGGTGGTTTTTATTTTTGAACCTTTTCCCGGCTCGTGTGTTTATGTGATCGATGGGTATAGCTGACATTACGGATGAGCAACTGGTGCAACGACTGCGAGAGGATCCCGCACAGGGTTTCTCGGACATCTATCGGCGCTATTCGGGCCCCATCTTTCGTCTGATCAGTCGTTTCACGCAAGAGCGCTCCACCGCGGAAGAAATTCTGCACGATGTGTTTTTGGAGCTATGGAAAAATGAATTCAAAGCTCAGTCCAGCGATGGCTTGAAAAATTGGTTATTCACTTTGGCAAAAAATAAAAGTCTCAATCATTTTCGTCAAACGCGAAAAAGTGAAGCCTATGTCGATAGAGCCTCTGGTGAACCTTCGGTTCTAGACCGCCTGGAGCATCAGCAGCTGTCGGCGAAATTCATTGAAGTGCAAGAAAAAATGTCGACGGAGTTTAAGGATGTCTGGCGCCTGCGGCGTGAGGGTCTTGATCATCAGCAAATCGCCCAGCAGCTGGGAATTCCGCTCGGCACGGTGAAATCCCGCTTCCATCGAATGGTCGAATTTTTGAAGGAGAGCTTAAAAAATGAAATCAGCGGATAAACTGGTAGAGTTCCATTTTGGTTCGCTGTCCGAAGAACAGCGCCTTCAAGTGGAGCGCGAAATTCTGACGGACCCAGAGATTTTACTCGAATACTTAGATCTAAAGCGCTCTCTCGAAGGCGCAGAGCTCTTCGCAGAGAAGGCGCCGTCCGCAGTTTGGCAGCGGTTGGCTCCGCACACCAGCCGCAGAAAAGTTTGGTGGAGCATCGGCCTTAGTCTTGCCACCGCCGCGATGGCCACCTTCATTTTAGTTTTCCATTCCGTTCAAGGGCCAGAGATCAGTCAAAGTCCCAACGTCGACAACAGGGCTTTGGTGGACTCTAGTCAAACGGACTTTAATCATCCCAATTTATTTTGAAAGGAAATTTATGCAACGAATTTTAGTATTGCTATTTCTGCTGACAAGTCTCTCCGTAACGGCTGCCACTTTTGAAGGCGACATCGCGGATTGGAAAGAACAGCCTAAAGAGAAATTCAAGGACCCTGAAAAAAACTTCAAACTTGTGCTCAGTAAGATAAAAAAAGAATTCATCGACCGCGAGCTCACGGATGAAGAGCTATATCGGGCCGCTACAGCCGGAGTTTTGGCGGCACTCAATTCGGGCAATGATAAATGGAACTTGTTGTTGTCGCCGCGAATGTTGGAGGACTTTAACATCTTGATGACGCGTAAACTCACGGGCATCGGTGCTACGCTGAAAATGGATCCGGATTTGGGAGTTCTAAAAATTCTAAAACTCATGCCCAAGTCGTCGGGCCAGCTGGCCGGCTTGCAGGTGGATGACATTATCCTTTCAGTCAATGGACAAAAGTGCAAAGGGAAAAAACTTCCCGCCATCGCCGAGCTTATTCGCGGACCTGCGGGCGGAAATGTGAACCTCAAGGTGCTGCGTGAAGATCGTGTGATGAACTTCAATATCGCACGCGCTGCTGTTGAAGTTCCAGGTGTAGAATTGCAAATGGTGGACGCGGCTTCGGCACTCATAACAATCGATCAGTTTTCACAGGGGACTGCCAGTCAGTTGGCTGGTCAGTTGGCGCATCTGAGTGATGCAAAGATTAAACGCCTGGTGTTGGATCTGCGCTCCAACGATGGCGGTGACTTTGAAGAGGCCGTCAAAAGCATCGAACAATTTCTTTCCAGTGGTACTACGATCGTCAATGCCAGATACGGTGATGGCAGTGTGAAAGAATTTAAAGCCCACCAATCACCATGGAGGCCAGATGTGAAGATCGTCGTGTTGGTGAGTCCGCAAACTTCTTCAGGCGCCGAATTGATGTCCGGGGCATTAAAGGACTTTCGTTCGGCGGCGCTCGTGGGTTCGACCACTCACGGAAAGTGGAACGGCCAAGTGATTGAGTCTCTGTCAAACGGTTTTGCCATCAAATATTCAGTGATGCATTTCGAAACGGGCAAGGGGAATTCTTATCAAGGACGCGGCCTGACTCCGGACCTTGAAACACAAGCTCTCAAAGATGGCGAAATCAACACGATTCAAATGGAGTCAGACATTCAAAAACGTCTGGGCATCGACGCTGGACTAAGAGCAGCCTTGCAAATTCCGACACTGGGTTGATGTGGACAAAGCTGGGAAGCTATTGCTAGGATTTTATTTCCAAGACGGAAAGGAACTCCAATGAAAGCTTTAGCTTCCCTGATCGTTCTACTTGTGGGCCAGATAGCGATCGCTGCCGATCCCGCACCAGCGGCCGATACTAATAAGTTCGAAGTCATCGATGTCTCTGGTCAAGTGGCCGGAGAAGCGCAACTTTCCGCCGATGCCGCCAGAGATTCATGGACCAAGGCTTGTGCCGCTTGGAAGAAAGAAAGCATCGACATCAATAAAAACAATGGCAATCAGGTGCTAGGAATCAATTGCAACAGTCCCGCTTGCAACACCATTGATGCGGCCAAAACTCAGTGCACATCCATAGGAGTTTACAAAGTTAAAACCGCAGGAGTGCGAGTGCCAGAACCTCCGGCTGCGGCGCCTTTGCCTCCGGATCATGAAATCACGACAGCACCACCACCTGTGATTGTGGAAGCGGTTCCTCCGCCAAGAGTGGGATTTGTTTGGTTGCCAGGATTCTGGGGCTGGCAAGGCATGCATCACGTTTGGATCCCTGGTCACTGGAGCAACGAGCGCCCTGGTTATATCTGGGTCGGTCAACGTTGGGGTCGTTACGGACACGGCTGGCATTTCTACGATGGTCATTGGGATGTAAGACCCTAAACTACAAGTACCCCGGAATACCGTTAACAGTATTCCAGGATACCGAAAGAACCCGCGCAGTCAAAAATCTACAGCGATTTTGTCTTCAAGCCCGCTTTTTTCCAGCCTTGAATTCCATCAGCCATGACGGCGACGTTTTTATAACCCGCAGTCACGGCTCGTTTCGCAGCCGTGTGCGAGGCCATGCACTCAGTGTTCGCGCAATAAAAAACTAATTTTGCGGCTTTGTCAGCGGGCAGAGTGGTTTGCACATCATACTGAGAAGAACTAGTCAAAGCCACTGCTCCGGGAATAAGGCCTTCGGTTTTTCTGGTTTTCTCGTTGTTGGCATCATAGATATGAACCGACTGAGCATCTGTGGTGATCGACTGTTGCAGCTCGTTGGCGTGGATCAGTTGGAAGCCTTCGTTAGCTGTGCCAGCTAGAGACAAAGATGAAAATAAGAGGACGACGATGGATTTGGCGAAAAATGAAGTCATAAACTCTCCTTGTTTTTGTTTGGTGGAATCATCCTAAGGTAAAATTACGGAAGATCAAGTTGAGCGAAGATAAAAACCAATTGAGAACGACAGTAAAAGACCCCTCCGCCTCGTGGACGCGACGCATAAATTCACAAAAACTAGACCAGACCTTTCGTATATTCTTCATGGTTTTTGAATAGTTAAATTGTCAGCGTTAGTTAGGGAACTTATAGTTAACAAATCGGGATAAAAACGCGCCTGAAAATCGGCTTTATCCGCATCATTTAGAAATTTGTTCGTAGAAATTAGCCCGGGTTTTTTTAGGATTTGAAAAAACGGTTGTTACTCAAGTGAGAAGTGATAATTCATAAAGTGTAGGAACAAACCACACTTCAGACGGCACGACAGAGTCTGAAGTTCGCAAAGGAGAAAAACATGAAAATATCGGTACTCGTATCGGTGTTGGCTTTGTTGATTGGAGTCCAATCACGAGCCCAAGTTCAAACACCCGTGAATAACCAGTTCACGAAATCAGTGGAACAAGCTCTGCCGCAGTCGACGGACTCTGCAGAACAAAAAGAAGTTGAAGGCGGTCACCCAGGTGGTGGCGGCGGTCATCCCGGCGGCGGAGGCGGTCACCCAGGTGGTGGTGGAGGTTCACATCCAAGTCCTCAGCCTCACCCAACTCCACAACCTCATCCGCAACCAAGTCCACATCCAACACCACAACCGGGACCACATCCTGGCCCTCAGCCAGGTCCGCACCCTGGTCCACAGCCGGGACCACATCCTGGTCCGCAACCAGGTCCGCATCCCGGTCCACAACCGGGACCACATCCTGGTCCGCATCCCGGTCCGCACCCCGGTCATCCTGGCCCAGGCGGCCCACATCCCGGCCCAGGCCATGGATATTATCCGCACCCAGGTTGCCACGATGGTGGACCTCGTCCGGGTTGGCATTATGGTTGGGGATGGAACTACGATCACTATCCATATTGGTGGCATGAAGGTTACTACTGGCCAGGTTGGACTTGGTATCCGAATGTTCCAGGCGGCTACTGGCAATGTACGGCTTTCGACTCTGCCAATCAGGCGTTCTCGGCTTTCGCTCCGACCAAAGAAGAAGCAGCTTACGATGCTCTGTATGACTGCGGTGGACCGGATTATGAAGACGAATGCTATATCCCTCAAGGATATTGTCAGTACCGTTAATCGTTCTAAGAACACTTAAATGAAAAAAGGGTGGGCTCGAAAGCTCACCCTTTTTATTTTTTCGCTCGGGAAAATTCAGAGTTAATAGTTTGCGCAACTCATATTTTCGTCGGACAGAACTTGTCCATTGGGCAAATGTGCCAGCAAAGAAGTGTGGCGGTAGTTAGTGGACGGGAAGGACAGGCTGAACTCTTGTCCTTGGGTTTGGATGTCGTAGAACATGTCGCGACCGAAACTGGCTGATTTGGGTTGGCCTTCGTTAGAAGCCAAGGCGTAGGAACCAACTTCGTTGCCATTTACATCAGAAATCATTGCTCCATAGTGTGAGGTCCTAGGAAAGCCGATACCTTGATTGTCCACGATGGTGACTCGGTACTGTTGATCGGATGTTTTGCAATCAGAGATCATACGTACCAGAGCGTGAGAGGGAAGTGCATACATGGACAACAGAATCAAAAGGCCAGCTAATTTTTTCATGGTTCATTCTCCTTCAAAGAGTGTTTGTGTTACATCGCTGGCTAATAGCAAGGGCCGTACCAACTCTAGAGCACGGTCAGATGCGTTCAGCGCCGCAGCCAACGTCAAAGTGGTCTCAAAGCGTGGTGCCATTTCAGTATCGTGCAGGAAGATTTTTCAGCTATTTCTTAAGGACCAAAATTTCCACGGTTTCAGGAATTATTTTGGGACGCACACCGCTAGCGGTGATGGCGGCAGTTTCGAACTTAGCCGCAACCAAATAGATTGTGTGGGTCTTCGGATCAATCGCCATGGTTCTAGCGCTCTTGAGAGTGTTCACGGTTTGAATCACTTCAAAAGTTTGCGGATCCTTTTCTTGCACCACTGTGAGGTTGCCTTGGCCATTGGAAGAAAAGGAAAAGCCCGCATCAAAGGCAGCGAAATCGGCGCCTTGGCCGATCGGCAATTTTTGAATTTGGCGCCCGGTCTCTGAATCTGTCACTACCATCACTTCATTTTCACAAACTGAAAAAATGAGGTGGTTGGCGAAATCAGCCGCCAAACCCGACGGCGATTGGCATCCCGCTAAGGGCCAACTATGTTGAATCACCATTTCTTGAGTGCGAAGTTTAAGTAGAGTGTTCGTGTCTTCACCGTTGAAGTAAATATTTCCCTTTTCGTCGGCAGCAGCAAATTCCGGTTTGCTATCCAAGGCAATGGTCTTAATGCTTTCATCTTTGATCGCATCAATCACGGTGATCGTTTTTTCACCGTTGAAACAAAAAACTCTGGAGGTCAGTGGGTCAAAAACAATGGCATCGGCTTTTTTTCCGGCAGGAATGGTCTTCAAAATTTTTAGCGTATGATAATCAAAAACGACCACCGAAGAATTTTTTCCACTAGAGATATATCCTTTGCCCAGTTGCGGAGCCAAGGCCACGCCATGCGCTCCATCGATGAACTGCTTGATACTGCCCACCAGAGTTTCGGTTTTGACGTTGAAGACATCGACATGATTTCCGCGAGTAACAAAAAGCCGATCGGATTTTGAATCCATGGTGAGGTAATCCCACCCTTCGTTCCCGGAAAGTTGAATTCGATGATCCAAATGATATTTGGGCATAGCTGCCAGAGAAACAGACAAAAGAATGGATAAATACATAGAGTTCAGTTTCTCATGTGGTCGGCCAAGTTCAAGAGAGAGTGCAGCACTTCTGATCTAATGGGCTCTGAGACGCCGGCATCCTCGAAGGCCTGGACCATGCACAGCATCCATTGATCGCGCTCGGGCTTGCCGATAGGAAAGGGCAGGTGGCGCGCGCGCAATTTGGGGTGGCCATATTTTTCGATGTACAAGTTAGGTCCGCCCAGCCAACCGGACAAAAACTCAAAAAGTTTCTCTTCCGCTTGCGGCAAATTCTTATGCAAAGAAAGAATTCCTTTGGCCTCGGGCGACTCTTGCATCAGTTGATAAAAGCGTTGCACTATTTTCTTAAGCTGGGGTTCGGCGCCGATCATTTGGTAAGCAGAGGGGCTGGACATGGGTCATTTCTTTAAATAAGAGCAGCCCCTTTGACAATCATAAACTGAACTGCCAGCATTAAAAACTTCAGATGCAGAAGTGGCGAATATATTTTCTATTCTTTGGGATCCTATTCTCTAGGCCCGCCTGGGCGCAAATTGAAGCGGTCAAGGGCCTAGAGGTTCAGTTCGGCGGGGATGAACCACAACTGAGCACCAGCTTCCAACCCAGTGTCGGTGGCGCGCCCATTCTTAAATTTCAACCCAACGTCCCGACGAAAACCTTTTTGGGCATGGGTTACGGACCCTTTGGCGCCAGTGTCGGATGGGTGGGCGTACAAGATCCGACCACCGCGAATCAGTTCGGCAGCACGAACTCTAGTGATTATCAATTTCGTTTGTACTTAAGAAAAATAAATATCGAAAGTTTTATTCAGAATTATCAGGGTTATTATTTGTACAATACAGGCGACGCTGTCGCCGGTTACAATTCCAATAGTCCCCGGTTGCTCTATCCAAATATGCAGTCGCAACATTATGGTGTGGTAGTGACCTACAAATTTTCGTCAGAGCAGTTTTCCAGTTCGGCAGCATTTGATCAATATGAAAGACAACTGAGCAGTGGTGGATCTTGGTTGGTCAATGCCTCCATCGACTATTTTAATTTTTCCAACAATGCCACATTCGTGCCCGCTGGTCTCACAGGTCAGTACAATGGTTTTCAGAATGTCTATGGAGGCAATATCCTTACTTACTCGCAAGGGTTTGGCTATGGCTATAACTGGGTTTTGCTTCAGCGATGGTTTTTAGCGGCTCAAGCCATGGTGAACATTGGCCCTTCCTACGAGAACTACAATTATAGCGGTAATATTACTGCCAGCAATTCGGGTTTCAACGGTGCGCAGACTCATGGAAAGTTAGCGCTGGGGTATAACGGTGAAAAATTTTGTGCCTCTGCACGCGTTAGTTTGGACAGTGTCTCGGCTCCGTTTCCCGGAGTGAGTGTGAGTTATTCAGCCACAGAACTTTCTTTTTATTTGGGATATCGATGGACAGATTTTGACATACCTTGGTTGGATGTCAATTTTTTCTAAAAACCGCTAGCTAAGGGGGCTTATGAAATTTCTAATTCTTATACTGGGTCTGCAGGCGGCCTCTTTGACTATGGCTCAAGATCTTGTCATCGGAATCATCAATGAGATGAGCGGCGAAGTCTCGGTAAAACATGTCGACGGAACAGATGTGGGCGCCAGGGTTGGCATGAAGCTTTCCATCGGCGAGAGCGTGGTCACCGCAGCCGGTGCCAGCGCCAAAGTACTGATGAAAGATCGGAATGTTTTCTTCGTTGGCGAAAGTTCGACATTGAATTTGCAAGAGTATTCCAGTGACGAATCTAAATCTGGAGCCACAACCATTCGCCTAGAAGGCTCTGCCGCAGTGAAAATCATGAGAAAATATGACGACCAAGAGTCGACGTTTCGCCTGTTGACCGAAACCGCCGTGGCCGGAGTGCGTGGCACCGAATTTTCCGTGGAGCAAGAGGGGGCTGGGGCCACCAAATTCACCACTTACGAAGGAGTGGTCGAAGTGGGAGAGAAGTTGAACGGTCGAAAGATCGAAAGTCCCATGCGGGTTGAAAAAGGTTTTCAGGTGGCGACCAGAAATGGCCATCTGGATCGGTCCGGCATGAAGCATCTCTCTTCCACCGAACTCAAGGGTGCGAGAGAGTCCGCCCTAAGGCCCCATGCGAAGCCCGCAGCGCGGGTCGAGAAGAAAACCGAAAAGCATTTAGAGAAAAAGCCAGAGAAAAAATCCGAGAGAAAACCTAGAAGGTAAGGTGCCCGACGATCCCCCGGACACGGATCTTTCTAAATTCCGTAGGATTTCTGCGGATTCCGAGGCAAGCCTTAACCACCGGAGACGAAACTCGGATCACCAAGACCGCCTCTGCCCCGTTGCGGGCACAGCCCGCTGATCTTGCGGATCGTTGGTAAAGCCAGCCGCAGGTTTCACATTCGAGTCTACAAAACCGCGGTCTGCCGGAACCACCTGCATTTTTTGATTCGGGGACATGAGCGATGCGATTTACAGAATTTTTTCCGAGTCGTGGCAGGTCATATCGCACAAGAAATTCTGCGTGAGTTTCCGCTGCCGGCGCTGGGCCGGGGCGGTGCCCCCTGGGAAGCGGAGGACAGCCACAAGGACTGCTCGAAAAACCGGCGGAAGCTCTGGGCTTTGCTGCTCTACTCGCGGGTACTTACTTGGGGACGGGAGTTCCGAACTGTGTTCGCTATATCCTGCAAAATACGCTGGAAGCGCTTGACCTCATCGCCTGTCAGCCAGAATCGTCACCGGTTCCTAAAGCCACACATATTCGCTATTAAATCCTCCAAAATCGAGATGGCTGGCATCGCCGTTGCAATTGCATTCTAAGAATGAAAATTCCTCTGGAGGACCAATGGCACAAGTGAATCTAAAATCCCAACTTCTCTTCATCCTGGTGGGCGTGGCTGTGCTCACTCCCGCTTGTGACAAAGTGAACAAGCTCGATAATATGAATGATAAGACCACCGAGATGGCAGGAACCACGAAGGAACTATTGAGCACCTCGAAGGATCTGAAGACCTCCACCACCGACGTGGTGGAGACCTCGCATGACATCAAAGCTTTGACCGCCGGAGTTGCAGTTAAAACAGAGACTGTCGTTGGCCTAACATCAGAGATTTACGATGCTCAACGCCAGGGCGGATCCAAGGCTATTCGCGAAGAGGCCAAAAAATCTCTGCGTGCAGATCATGCCGGCGGGGACAAGTTGGCTGATGCCGTGACTTATTTCGATGCTTTTGAATTTCAGACCTTCACCGGTACCGGCGAGGACAAGGCCGAAGGAAAGATGGACCTGCTGCTTCACGACGCCATGGACGAGTTTTTCATGACGCTGACAGAGTTCAATTCGTCTCTACCAGATTCGAGTCCTTTTGCAATGAAGGTGATTGAGCAGTCGCCCACTTTCTACGAGAACAGTCAAACCAACAATCAGGCTTGTTTCGATGCCTTGGCCGCCACTCTTCATTTCACCAATCGTAAGCTGAAAGAAAATATCACAGCGTTGAATGCCAAAGACAAAACGGAGCTTCAGCCAGTGTCATTTTATTCCTTGATCACGGCCACGTTGATGAAAGAAAAAGACATCAACTCTGGCAAAATTCCGGATTCACAGGTGAAGTCTTGGGAGGCCATCATTTTGGTCAACAGAGATGTCGCGCTTAAATTGTTACAGGCCAGGCACAACGCGGCCATTGGTGTGTTCCTCAATGCCGTGCTGCCTCCGCCGAGTTTCTTTCTTTCCGGAGGCATCGGGATTGGCGAAATTCTTCCACGTTGGCTTGGCAAAAGAGTGATGAAGGTGGTGGACTATTCGATGAAGGATTGGACGCTGGATCTTGGCAAGTTGAACCTCAAACAGTTGCAGAAGTATCAGGACTATTTGCAACATGCCAGCGATACAAGAACCTATTTGCAGACGAAGCTGAATATTCAGCCGGTCATCAATCCGACGGTTCAGGCCTATCTGAATTCTGCCAAATTGAAAGGCAACTCTGAGGACGGCGCCGTTATGGCCGCAGCACGCACTCAATTCGTGGGCGTTTTTAATCAGGTCAAGGGCGGCGATTAAAGCGCCGTATTTGACTTCGACGTCAAATATCTCAATAATTCTTACATGCGGTTATTAGTCACCGGCGGCGCCGGATATATCGGAAGTCATTGTGTCACTGAACTTTTGAAAGCTCAGCATGAGGTCACAGTGGTGGACAATCTTTCCACCGGCTTTCGTCAGTCACTGCAAATCAAATCCAACCAGGGAATAGACTTTGTTCAAGAGGACATCCGCCATCAGGACGCCATCGAAAAAATTCTGCAACAGAAAAAAATCGAAGGCGTCGTTCACTTTGCCGCTAAACTCGTGGTGCCAGAGTCCGTGACTCATCCTTTGGATTATTACGACAACAATGTCATCGGCAGTTTGAAGTTGATCCAAGCTTGTCACAAAGTGGGTGTGCACCGCTTTGTATTCTCATCGACGGCGGCTGTTTACGGCGATGGTTTAGGACGTCCTTCGAAAGAAACTGATCCGGCGGTTCCCATCAATCCGTATGGTGCCTCCAAGCACATGGTCGAACAAATTTTAGAGGACTATTCTAGGGCCAATAAAGATTTTAGATTCATTGCACTTCGCTATTTCAACGTCGCCGGAGCCTCTGTGGATGGGGACAACGGACAGCGCACCAAGGGTGCTACGCACTTGATTAAGGTCGCCAGCGAGGTGGCCGTGGGAAAACGCCCAAGTATGCATATCTTCGGCACTGATTGGTCCACGCCGGATAAAACTTGCGTGCGTGATTACATTCACGTGCAGGATCTTTCGCAGGCTCATGTGGTGGCGCTCTCGGCTTTGGAAAAAGGTCATCAGGGCGGTATCTTCAATTGTGGCTATGGCAAGGGTTCTTCGGTGCGCGAAGTGATCAATATGGTCAGCCAAGTGAGCGGTCGAAAGGTGAGCGCTGTTGAATCACCCAGAAGACCCGGTGATCCAGAACTCTTGGTTTCTGATCCAGGGCGCTTGAAGGGCGAGCTTCGCTGGCAGCCTCAATTTGATTCGTTGGAATTGATTTGTCGAACTGCCTATGAGTGGGAAAAGAAAAAAACCACTTAGATTTTAGTTTTTTTCAGCGGCAGGCTCTTCCCTTCAAATTCTCTGATTTTAGAATTCAGAAAACTTCGGGCCTTATATTTTTTCATCATCTGCTGCGCAGTCCTTCGTAGGTGAACATGGGTGACGCCGCTATTTTTTAGGTGTCCCTTTTGGTCACCAAACATGGTGTGACCTTCTTTGTTGTAGAGAATGTATTTGCCGTTGGCCGGCAGATAGATAAATACGTCAAAGTCCAAGAGAGCGTCTTCGCTGACCTCGTCAATACTGATTTTCAGCATGTGGTCCTCGATAGAGTCCTCTAAATGCAATTGAATATCATTGGTTGGAAAGAAGGCCAAGGCCACTTCATGTTGGTAGTGCACAGCCTTCAGTAAGAAGTCAGCCTGATCTTGCGCCCAAGCTTGAAAAGGGACCGATGTGATCTCTATATCCAGAGTTTCAATTTCATTGCCGTTGACGGGTTCACCGCTAGTGACCAGGTACGCAACCAGGTGTTCTTTCATCTGATGAATCAGCTGCGGATCAATGTGGCGATTTTTACCTAGGGCCGCAATGAGATATCCCTGGAAGTGTCCTGCGGTCAGCACCAAGCAGGCCACCTTCGCCGTGCTTTCGATTTTTTCGGTGGGCTTATCATCTAGAATGATATCAACCGTACGATCCAATGCATCGACAGAGCCCTTCAACAAAATAGAATCGTGTTTAGAACTGATAATTTTGACTTTTGAATTTTCGACTTCTAGTACGGGATGGCTGCCATCGTTCGTCGAGCCCGCCGGGCCCTCGTCTTGTGTTCGATGGATAGAGATCACATTGGATTTTGCGGCAGAGGCGTTGGCAGGGGCGGCCGGCGATACACTGGCAGAGCCCGACTCAAAACTCGGGGTCGGCGTCTGTCCTTGGGGAGTGGGAATATAGCCAGGATTAGTGGCCGCGTTCGCCACAGAGTCATGATTAGGTTTATAAGCTGCACCCTGCGGATTTGTCGCTTGGGTCGGCACCAGCGGCGCGGAACTTGGAGAATCAGATCCTGACTCAAATTCAAGCGACGGGGCCGCTGTCTGCGCGCCTTCATCTTCATCAATCAATTTTGCCAGCAATTGTTCTGGCGAAGCCTCGGCGTGGGATTCGCCGTCACTCATCAGTTGTGCCAGTAGGGAATTCGCTCTTTGCATGTCTTCGCCGCCGCCAAATTCCATGCTGGCTGGGGTGGCCGTTTTTTCACCATGAATATGAGTCAAATTGCTTTCAGGATGGTTCGCAGAAGCCTCCCCAGGTAGTCGTGTCGTTGCCTCGCTGGGCCGTTCGACTTCGGCTTTCTGAATCTTAGCAAACAGCCGCATGATCTGCGGCCCAGAGACCGGCGGATTTAAATTGTACTCTAAGCCCAAGGCCAAGAGCTGATTGGCCGCTTTGGAAGAGTCACTCTCTGTGTAGCCAATGACCACCACCTTCATCACTTGGGTCAAAAGCTTTGGTAAAAGTTTGACCTTCGGATTGGGATGATCGGCAGGAATTAAGACATACTTGGGTTTGTGTTTAAAAAGTAATTGCAGTGCTTCTTTGAGTTGCACAGTAGATACGAATTTCAATTCTCGATTTTTGAGAAAGATTTCCAGCCCCTTCATTGCTTGAGGATTGGACTTTAATATTAGTAGGCCGCTGTCTTTTGGATCCATGATCTCCCGAATATTTTCAATATCTTACTTCGCAGTTGACTGATCGGCAGGACGGCGGCATTTATTGAGTCCTACATGACAAAAGTCTGGGGGTTCGCGTGGAAGAAATCGAAGTGCCCGTTGAAAAAATGCAAGAAGCGCTCATGGAAAATGCGGGCGAAGGTCCAGCTTGGTTTGGTTGGGTGGCCTTAAGTTCGGCCTTGCTGGCTGTGATCGCGGCGGTGGCTGCACTTTTGGCTGGTCATCATGCCAATGAAGCTCTGCTAGAGCAAATTCAGTCTTCGGATCGCTGGTCTTATTATCAAGCCAAGGGCATCAAGGCCGCAGTCCTGAGTTCGAAGATGCAGCTGCTGCAAGAGCTCGGCAAAAAAATACCTGATGAGGACCGCGAAAAGCAGTCTCAGTACAAAGACGATCAAGAAGAGATTTCCAAAGAGGCCAAAGAAAAAGAGGAGGTCTCTAGGCATCATATGCTGACCCACAGTTCTTTCGCGACTGCCGTGACCTTTTTTCAGGTGGCGATCGCGGTATCGGCGATCAGTGTTCTGGTTCGTCGGCGAAGATTTTGGTTGGTGAGTTTAGTCTTTGGTGCGTTTGGACTTGGATATTTCATCCTTGGCTTCATGGGCCCGTTGAGCGGTTTTCATTGAAGATCCTACTGATTCAGCCACCGATGTCGCAGATGAATTCGCCGTATCCGGCGACGGCCTATTTGAAGGGCTATCTGCAGCAGCTGGGTCATCAAGTCGCACAAAAAGATTTAGGCTTAGAATTATTTTTGAAAATATTCAGTCGTGCCGGACTTCAAGAGATTCACGCTGTTCTGGTCAACAGCAGCCGCCAGAACGACAGCGTTGAATTTTTTCTAGAAAGCTTCGAAGATTACCTAAAGTGCATCGAGCCTGTGATTCAGTTTTTACAAGGGCGAAATCCCAGTCTGGCCCTGCGAATTGCAGAGCGCAAGATTTTGCCGGAGGGACCTCGTTTTTTGCCTTTGCGAGAACACAAAGAAATTCTCTTTGAACAATTCGGGCAATTGGGGGTGCAAGACAAAGCCAAATATCTGGCCAGCCTTTATTTGGATGACATCGCCGATGTGATCCGAGAAGGCATCGATCCGGACTTCGAATTCTCCCGCTACGCCGAAAAGCTGGCTGAATCACAGCGCAGCTTTTCACCGCTCTATCAGAAGTTAAAGAGCAAGGGTTCTGTGATCGATCGCTGGTGCGAAGAGATTTTTGCCCAAACGGTGAAAGAGTTTTCGCCGCAGGTGGTGGGCTTCAGCGTGGCCTTCCCCGGAAATCTTTACGCGTCTTTGCGTATGGCCCAATGGCTGAAGCAATCGCATCCGGAAATTCCCGTGATCATGGGTGGCGGCTTCGTCAACACCGAGCTTCGTGAAATTTCCGATCCGCGATTTTTTGAATTCGTGGACTACTTACTATTTGACGACGGCGAGCGACCGCTCGAAGTACTATTGAAATTTCTAGCGGGTGAAATTCAACCAAAAGAACTCGTTCGCTGTAAATTCATCGAAGACGGGCAGGTGCAAAGCCGCGCCATGACCGATCGAAGCAATTCAGCCTTTAAAGAACATCCGGGACCCGATTTTTCGGGTTTGCCATTCGCGCAATATGTTTCGATGCTGGAAATGCCCAACGCCGTTCACCGAATGTGGTCTGATTTTCGCTGGAATAAAATGATCTTAGCCCACGGCTGCTACTGGAAGCGCTGCACGTTTTGTGATGTGAATTTGGATTATATCTCTCGATATGAGCCGCTGCAGGCCGCTCAAGTCGTGGATCAGATGGAAAAAATTATCGCCGTCACCGGCACCACTGGATTTCATTTTGTCGATGAAGCCGCACCGCCCGCATTGCTCAAAGCCCTGAGCCAAGAAATTTTGCGGCGGGGCCTGGTGATCACCTGGTGGGGGAACCTGCGCTTTGACAAACAGTTCACTCCAGAACTCTGTGAGCTTATGTCCGATGCCGGCTGTGTGGCAGTCACCGGTGGACTAGAAGTGGCCTCGCCCCGAGTGCTCAAGCTCATCAACAAGGGATTGACGCTGGAGCAAGTGGCCAGAGTCAGCAAAAATTTTTCGCAAGCGGGGATTTTGGTGCACGCCTATTTGATGTATGGGTTTCCAACGCAAACCCAACAGGAAACCATCGACAGTCTTGAAGTGGTTCGGCAGTTGTTTGCGGCGGGTTGTCTGCAGTCAGCACATTGGCATCGATTTTTAACCACGGCCCACAGCCCGGTCGGACATCATCCTGCGGATTTTTCCATCGAACTTATGCCAGAGGCCATTCCGAAGGAGGGCCTGTTTGCCCGTTACGAGATCAAATATCAGGAAACTTCCCCGGCGGATCACGATGCCATGGGTGTGGGGTTACGAAAAGCGCTCTATAATTTCATGCACCAGGTGGGTTTGTCGGAACCCGTGCAATTTTGGTTCGAAGAAAAGTCACCAAAGACCAGTTTAAGGCCCGATTTCATCGAAACATTCCTTCGCCAATAATGCGGTGCAATTAGTTTGAGCCCACTCCCAAACTAGCTCAAGCTATTGGTATTACAATACGAATGGGAGTTGGGAATGAAATTTTCTCTGGCCTTGATCTTTCTGATGGGTTTTTCAAATGTGGTTTTTGCCTTTGATATGGCTTGCGTCAAAACCCAGGTGGTTCGCGGTGATGCCTGCAATAACTTAGTGGTCAATTTTGATTTTTCGTTCTGCGGGGAATCGGCACCACGATCCAGAAATGTTCGCTCCAGCTGTGTGAATCAAAAAGCTGTGGCTTTTGTTAAAGATCCTGCGAATTTGTACATCGCCACTTACGCCACTCCGGTGAAAGAGGGCGGCGACTGGCGTCTGCTGACCGTGCGCTCAGAAGCGCGTAATCAGGCGGCCGGGGGCATGCAAATGCAATTGAAGAAAAATGATGGCACCGTCGTCGCTGCGGGCGTCACCGCCGAGCCAGTGCCCGTGACCGAAGAACCTCAGAAGCCTTTGCCGGCTGTCGCTGTCGTCCCGGTTCCTGCACCCAGTGTAGAAATTGCAGAGGCCGCACCTGCTCCGGTGGTTGCTGCTCCCGCGCCGGAAGTGAAAGCCGAAGTTCCCGCTCCGGCCAAGGAGAAAAATCTGGAGGCCGAAAAAGCCATGGCTAAAGACGATGACGACTGTGGCTGCGACGGCAAAAAAGAAACGCCGAAAGAACCCGTCAAAGAGCCTGTGGTCAAGCATTCGGGTTTCATCGATTTCTACTATTTGTCAGCGATGAATGCTCCGCAAGCCGTGACGACATATCCTGCCACCAGCACCACGGTCAATGCCACTCCGGCGCCGAATGTTCCCTACCGGATGTTTGATATTTATCATGACACTTTCAATGTGGCGCTGGCCGAGTTAACTTTGAAAAAAGATTTTGAAAATGCCGGAGGCCAAATTGATTTGGGCTATGGCAACGCCACCTACACCATGGATCCCAACGACGTCGGCGGGCAGAACGTTTTGCAAGCCAAGGCCTACTACAAACTAGGCCCAAGTGTGAAATTGACCGTGGGAAAAATGTTCACTCATATGGGCTTGGAAGAGGCTTACTCAGTTGAGAATTTCAATTACTCTCGCTCGCTGATCTTTACTTATTTAGAGCCTTTGTGGCACACCGGTGCTGCTTTGGAATTCCAACTTGTCCCCGGAGTTCTTGCGGCCACTCTTTATGGCTACAATGGCTGGAACGGCTCTTACATGCAAAACCAAAAGATGACGGGACTACGTTTGGACTGGAAAGCGTCCAACGAGTTGCATGCGCAGTACAACATGATCTACAGTGCTCAGCCGACGGTCAATGCCGGTACTCGCCAAGAACACCAGGTCAGTCTGACTTGGAAGCCCAGCAAAGATGAAACGGTAGCGGCAGAATATGTTTGGGGCTACCAATCCGCGGCCTTCGTGGGCCAAGACACTATGTGGAATGGATTCGAAGTGCTTGCCAAAAAAGCCTGGGGAAAATTCAGCGTGTCGCCAAGGTACGAGTTGATTTCTGATCCTCAAGGTTATGCGATTTCTGGATTGTTGGCGCCAGTACCGATGGGAACCTACACCGCACAAAATATTTACAGTGCGACACTGACCTTGGCAGAAGAAATTCAAGAAGGCGCAAGAGTGATCGCCGAATTTCGCCAAGACACGTCCGATCAGAACGTGTTCAAGGACATGAATTACTTGCCGACGAACACCCAGTCCACGGCAACGCTGGCGTTTCAGTACGAGTTTTAGGGAGTCAGTGCTCTTTGTTGAAGTTTGATATTTCCACCAACCATGGCCAATACGATTTGGTCGTAGGCCGGAACGTTGGAGCGAGCAGCAACAACTGCGCCTCGGTCATTATATAAGCTCATGTTGTCGAGGTCTCCGCCGTCGGACAAATCGGATTCAGCCAAGGATGCTGTGTACCAGTGACCTTCAATCATCACTTGCGCCTGTGCTTGAGAAAGTAATCGCAAAGTCGGGCAGACAGATTGGAAGCCGACCACTTTGCCGCCAGAAACTAGTTCGACGGCGCAGCTTTGAACTTGCGCTTTTAGATCTTGAAGAATTTCGTGGTTGCCAGTCACATCCAGAATATTTTGTGCAATAGCTGATACGGAATTGAGGCTGGTGATCACCAGAGCCAGGGAAATAAGTGTGAGATTCAGTTGATTGGATTTCATAAAGCGTAACCGTTCCTTCTTTTTTAAATTGGAGGACGGGTATATGCCCATGAATATACGAAATCAAGGGCTTTTAAAAAACCCTTGGCAGAAATTACAATATAAAGCCAGCCCACGGTACGGAGGCGTTTCGCTAGCCAGCCGTATCGGCGTTTCGCTGACTTACTGGCCGTTGCCGTTTCCGTACAAAACACCGTTCAAAATTACAAATCCACTGTCATGCGGGCCTGACGGATTCTTATGCACCCAGTGAATGATCGCTCCATCTGGACTTGGCGGATATCCACCACTTTGTGAAAATGAGTTGATAAAATCCCCACAAGCGATCACTTGGCTGCCGATCGTTGGCTCTGGCATCATACCGAAATTCAATTGATAGATCACTTCCACGCGATCATTGGGGCCGGGACCAATTCGTATAGAGAAATGATGATGGCCCGTTAAATCCGCGAAATCGGCATCGACTGTTCCTTGCACGTAGCCACGGGACAAGAAACCGTTCGGCTCGCTGACCTTCCACTGAAGCACTTGCTGATTGTTCATCGCCATCGGCTGGCCATGGTTCATGCATTGCTCAGTTTGGTTGGCATAATAATAGCCAGCATTGGCGGACCAGGAAAGCACCAGAGTCGCAAAAACGGCCAGGGTCTTTTTCATAGGAACTCCTACAGTGGTAAGGTTGAAAAACGCCAATATATTTCTGATTTGAAATGCTGCAGCCCATGGGCTGTGCCTAAAAGCGGTCGTGACAAGATTCCGCAAAATTCCCCCGATGTAGACAGGCATTTAAGGTGCCTGGTAGAAACGCCGAACCGTATTTCCGGCTTATAGATCGCTTTGATAGGTTTATTGGCCTGGGTCGAAATGGTCAATACCAATGGTTCACCCTGAAAAAATAACATCATGCCTAAGGTGGGAGGGATCCCGTCATGGGTCCGGGGTCAACCTTCCACCGGCCCGGAAGTGGCAACAGTGATTGGCGCTCTGGGTAGAACAGTAGCTCTATTTTTTATCTACATCCACGAGTTCGATCTTCAGTTTTCCAAAAACCACGTCCGCTTGGATGAGCAGGTGATTTTCACCTTTGTTGAAATTGTCCGACTGATCGGTCCAATCGCCTAGGCTTGCATTTTCGCGATCCGGGCTATGGATATTGCCAAAAACAACGGAGGCCTCGACTTTATATGGAGTGTCCTTTCGCAAACGCAAGATGGTTTTGCCAAAGACATTGTCAATCTTGATGCTCTGGCTCCCTTGGGAAAGGTCGATGTTGGTCAAATCCAAAACGGATTCGCCAAAAATAGTCTGGTAGGATTTTTTGTCGTCAGTGCTATCTTTACTAGGAAATGAAAAATCTGATTGTGAAAACACCGCCTGATAGTCCGTTTTCACCTGTTGGGGGCGGAAGCCAAAACTGCCAAACAGCATTTTTACTCCCAGATAAATAATGAAGACGGCAAACAGTATCCGCAGGATCGGAAGATTCCAACCCAGAATTTGGTTGATGAGCAAAACCACGCCAAAAACAACAAAAGCCAGTCCCCAAAACATGCCATGACTCCTTTTTCTGTTCATCGAAACTCCTTTGCCAGCCAGCCGACGGTACGGAGGCGTTTCGCTCGCCAGCCGACGGTTTAAAGAAAAGCAGAACGACTGTCCAGATGTTTTGCGGAAATGAATTCCTAAGCCTACAAAATCTCCCAATCCGATGACGATAGTCCCCGAAGTCTGTTCTTCTGATAGCGGATTTGGCCGATGACTTCCTTTTCATTGAGCTGAATGTAATTCCTGGTGATTTTGTAGGCTCTCCAACTTCTCACGACCCGCGAAAACGGCCGAAACTTCCACAGCTTCCCTCGCCAGCCGTATCGGCGGGGGGTATCGGTCACGGAGCTCGGCGCAAGTAGTCCCTCAAGCCCTAGTCTTTGCGCAATTTGACCTGTCACCACGCGAAAGAAGAAGTGAAAATGCCTTCTTCTGGATGCCCTTAGCAATAAGTGAACGTGATCGTTTTGGATGGAGCACTGTTCAAGCTTCACACCAAAATGCTTGGCATATTTCCGGATCGTCTGCTGAGTGATGAGAAAGCACCGCGAGGACCTCAAGCTTCTGGAGCGCAGTTTGGTTTTGTCGACTTTGAAAACCACGTGGATCGAATCGCGACTTGAAAGCGGTCTTGTGCCGCGGCCGGCACGAAGTTGGCGCAAAACACCGCCGTGAGAAAACTCATGCCGCCAATCCGTCGGAAAGAAACTCTGCTGTTTGCGAGCATGACCGATACCCATGCCAGAGTGACAAATGCAAAGGCCTGGGCCATGTGGCTGGCTCATATTGGGCCCAATACCAGATGCAGACGACGGTTTTCGGATCAGAAGAACATTGGGGGGACTTGGCGTTAGGCCAGATTCAGGTCTAGTTGGTTTCAAATGCACGACAGCATCCGGTGGATCTCGTAAAATTTATCTATGAAAACCATCCCTACGACAGCGATGAAACTTGTGGTTTTAGCTCTTATTTTAAACCTCACGGCTTGTGCTTCAAAATCTGAGCGCTCGGAATTTCCGTACACCGAGGATCAGCCTCAGCAGGGTGAGACCAATACTCCCCATTTGCCGACAGCCAGAGAGATTCGAAACGATCCGGCCACTGCGGCTGACCCTGTGTTGCAACCGGGCTTTGTGATTGAAATGACCAACATTGAGGATCGTAAGCTCAATGGTAGCTTCAAAATTGAGTTCGATGGAAGTATGCATTTGCCTTACAACGTGGTGCTGAAGACCTCAGGCCTGAAATTGGTGGACGTGAAGGCCGAAATGTCTAAGGCTTACCGAAAATTTTTTAAAAATCCTTCTTCCTTCAATGTCCAGCTTAAAAAACGCGTTTACTTGGTGGAGGTTCGGGGGCTGGTGGAAAAACCAGGCGTTCTGACCATTGAACCCCACTCCAGCCTAGAGTCCATCATCAGCCAAGCGGGTGGTTTAAGCAAAGAGGTCCCGCCCAAATATTTGCGGGTGGTGCACAAAGATCAGAGTCAGCTGGCACTTTCTATCGTGGATTATTTTAAGGCGGGAAGTCAGTTTGCAGGTTTGCAAATTAAAGCCGGCGATACTTTGTATTTTCAAGTGGACACTCCGGAGGGCGGTGCCTCTATGATGAACTTAACTACCATCCAGATTATGGGCGAAGTTCTTAAGCCGGGCTCATTGACTTATCAGCCGGGTCACGATCTCTATGATTATCTTTTGCAGGCCGGGGGGCCCGCTCCGCTGGCGGACCTTTCGCACATTCGAATCATTCGCGGCCCTTCGCAAAATCGTCTGATTGCGGACATGGACTTGATCGAAGAAGAAAAGCGCCCCGTGGTGCATCCAGGTGACTTGATATTGGTGCCTTACGACAAGGCCACACCATTTGAAAAGAAACTGACTCAGACGGCAAGTATTGCGACCATTATCTCTGCTGTGGCCTTGATTCTATTTACATTTGGGGTGCGCTGATGAGTGCACAAAGCAAACGCGAAAGCATCGGCATGACTTTTATGGATTTACGAAACTTCGTGTCCTATGCAGAGTTCAAACGTATCTTTGATAACTTGGATCGCCTGGTGAAGAATAAAAAAATTCGTAGCCTTAGCCTTCTTTCGTTTCAGCCGGAAGAGGGGCGCAGTTTTATCGGCGCGGCCGTGGCCGTGGGGTTGACCCAGATGCTGGGCTATCGTGTGCTTTTGATTGATGCTGGAAATCCGACTTCCAACTGGGACATCAACGATATTTTCACTCAAGAGCACTCTGAAATTCTAGAGCAAGATGGAATGGTTTATAATTTGGCTTCCAACTTGGATGGCATGAAGTTGTCACGTTTGGCGACCGTGGCACACAAGGCACAGGAGTATCGCATTCAAGACATCATTGCGGAATATCAAAATCGGTATGACCTGATTCTTTTTGATTCGGCGGCACTTCGCACCACCAACCGTGGTAATTTTGATCCTTGGGTGATCGCCGCGCGCACGGATGGATCGATCTTAGTGACCTCTTCTAAATCGGGGGATGTGGCCTATCAGTTTCAAACTGAACCCATGCTCAAATCAAAAGTGATCGGTGTGATCGAGAATATGGGGGCTGCGTGAATCAAGAGATTGATCTGATCCGCATCGGCATGTCCTTGAAGACTCACTTTAAAGTGATGGCCGGCATTATTGCTCTCACGGTGGCGGTGGTCGTGGGCGGGGCTTTGCTGATCATGCCAGTGAAGTATAAATCATTCTCGGTGGTCACGATTCCTAGCCGTTATTTTCAACAGCCCGTGGTCGAAGATATCATCCCCGCATCCGGAGACATCTCAGAGAACCGCACCCTTCGCGAAGGCATGCTGAAGAGCGCCCTCAACAGGGAAGTGATGGAATCTTTGCGCGCCAAATACAGTATTTTTCCTGGCCCAGAGAGCGGAGAAAAAAATTACGAAATCGCCATGCAGAAATTTGGTGATCAGTTTGAAGTGTTATCTTTGGGTGCGACCAGTTTTCAAATTTCTTATGTCAGTGGCAACGCCGAACAGACCTTTGAAGTGGCCAAGGACATCCAGCAAATCGTTTTAGAAAAATTGGTGTCATTAAGAAATCAGAAATTGCTCGATCTGCGCGACAATTTGATCGGTCGCGTGGACAGTTTGGCTTTCAACGTAGAGGGCGTCGCCGATCCCATCAGCAGCTCGCGGCCCGAAGTCGTGAAGACCGAGTTGTCTCGGATCCAGGGTGTATTGGCCACGCTGAAATCCCAGTTTTCCGATCAGCATCCACGGGTGAAAGCCTACAAGGCGAGAGAAAAACTATTGCTCCAGTGGCTGAATGAAAAAAAGCAAAAGCCGAGCGTTGCGGAAAAATCTAAGGATAAGAGTAAGTCCAAAGAAAAAGACAAAGCCGATGGTATGACCAGCGGCGGAATGGCCGACAAAGAACGCTACGAAGATTTGCTGAAAAGGGTCGATCGACTGAACATTGTATTGGAATACGAATCAAAAAATCCGGACAGTCTGGTCGATATCACTACTTCGGCCGTCAAGCCACTGGCGCCATTTTCCCCCAACCTGAAACTGATTCTTCTTTGGGGGTTGCTGGCCGGAATGTTTTTTGCCATGGTCTACGTTGCTGTTAAGCGAATTTCAGAGATGATTGTGACACCCACGGCAGAATGGGCCATCGGGCAAAGCATCGTGTACTTAGGAAAAGTACCGAATTTGCGTGGAACCGGCAAGGTCTCTAAAAAAGAATCCAGATACAAAGAAACCTGATTCATGGAATCGGTTCAGATTTCTCCTGAGCAAGAGGCCGTTCTTCAACAACTGATTCTGGCCACGTCGGTTCTATTTTTTCTGTTCATGGCCTGGCTCACTTGGTTGCAAGTGAAAGTCTGGCAAAAAAATCCAGAACTGATCTCTCAGCAAAAGGATTTGCGTCAGTCGGTGATCATCATGGCCATTGCCATCGGCATGGTCACCCTGGGTGTTTACTGTGCCGAACTGAGGTTCGAAGAGTGGCCCATGGCTGTGGGTCTTGCGTTAGGATTGGCCTGCGCCTTCGTCAGTCCAGTTTCGGCATTTGCCTTTTTTCTGTCTCTCATTATCCTTCGCCCCTGGGAGATTTTCCATGCCAATGATCTGATGGCGGCACTTCCCCGGGCCAGTGCGATTCTGGTGCTGGTCGTACTTTTGATGAGGTTCATCCGCGAAAAAACCATCAAATTTTTCTGGAGCAGGGAATGCAGTCTGCTGGTGCTTTTCATTTTCTGGACGTGGATCTCTGGCACGCAGTCTTCGGATCCAAAGGCCTCTTTGGATTCATTTTTGGACATGATGGTGAGAGCCGGGGTGGTCTTTTTTCTGGTGGTCAATATCATTCAGAAAAAAGAGGACGGTGAGTTTATTCAAAAAGTTTTGGTCGGGGGTGTCCTTTGTCTGCTGGCTTTGGCCATTTTTTTTAATCATCTGAGTGGCACAGATGATCCCGGTCAAAGGTTGGCATTTGTTGGCATGATGGGCGATCCCAATGACATATCCGCGTTCGGTATCATGGCGCTGCCATTTGCACTGGCGCCTTTCTGGCGAAGCAAAAGCAATAATAGCGGTGATTGGATTTTGACGATCATTTACAGTCTGGTTTTTCTGACGGTCTTGATTACGGCACAATCCCGTGGCGCTATTCTGTCCACGGCGCTTTTTATAGGCATGGTTTTCATGCATTCGGCCAAGTGGAGTCGTAAGAGTGTTCTGATAGGCATTATAACCGTGGTGGTGGCCTTACCTTTTTTCCAACTCTTCAGTTCGCGCGAGTCAGGGGATATGGCTGAATCTCAAACCAATCGCATGATCTTTTGGAAGACGGCGGTACGCATGGCGGTCAAGCATCCGATCATGGGAATTGGCTTCGATGATTTCCCCAATCAGTTTGATCACTATGTGGTGGACAACAGTGGTTCAGAGTCTGGCAAAAGAACTGCCCATTCGGCATGGCTTTTGGTTTTGGCGGAAAATGGTTTTGTCGGACTGGCTTTATTCTTTGGACTGTTTTTGACAAGTCTTCTGAGGGCCGTAAGAATGCGCCAAGAAAAGCCAGAGTTTCTTTTTGCTATGGCCTCATATGGTATGGCCATGACATTTCTTTCCCACAGCTATTTGATGTTTCCGTATTTATTATTTTCTTTAACCACGGCGTCTTTTTTTATTCAGCAGAAGAAGTCTTAAGAATTTTCAGCCAATTTTCAGTCTGAGTTTTGCGTTCATTTTTTTGAAGCGCTGACTTCTGACCAGCTTCGCCGAGTTGCCTGGACAGCTCTGGCTGTGAGGTCAGCTGTAAAATAGCGCGGACGAACTCGTGAGCCATTTTCGATCCACAGAGAATTCCATTCCTAGAATTTTCGATCACTTCAGGAATTCCACCGACACTAGAACTCAAAATCGGTTTTTTAGAAAGCATGGCTTCTAGCAGAGCAATGGGCAATCCTTCCGTGAGTGAGGTCAACACGAAAACATCGGCAGTCGCTAGCCACTGAGAGGCCAAAGGCTCGTGGCCGGCAAAAATCATTTTCTCCAGCTTCAAGGTGGTCTTAAGTTCCTGCAGCTTTTGAAATTCCAGGCCTCCGCCAAACCAGACCCAGTAAATCTCTTGCTGACGGATTTTCGGATCGGACATGATTTCTATCGCCAATTCCGGATTTTTTTCCGGACTAAGGCGCCCTAAACTCATCAAAATCTTAGCGGTAGAGGGAATTTTAAATCTTTGCAGAAGTTCTGTCCGAGTTTTCTGTGCGGGCAGATCCTCTAGAGTCAGCGCATTCTTTAGCAGAGTCACCTTTGCGTAGATCTTTTTAAAGGCCTCTAATTGAGCTTCTGACACGCAGACCACCTGATTAAATTGGCTCAGGCTTCTTTGGTCCAACCATTCGTAAACGCGCATTTTGAGCGACTGGGCCGTCCAGCCGTGATGGTAGGCGATCTTTGTTACCGGCAGATTTTGTGAGAGCAAATCCCCCACATATCCAGAGCTCACCAGGTGAGTGAACTGGCCGGTCTGAAACCTCGTCAAGAGCTGTTGCCTAATTTTGAAAAAATTGAATATCCCGGGCGACAAAATCCACGAACAACGAACACCGCCGGCCAGAGCCCGCTGCTCGGCGATGGCACGATCTTGGTCTTTGAGTGCTGACGAATGCAGCAGCACAAGTTCTGTTTCTATTTGAAACTGGCGACGCAATTCCGCAGCCAACGAAAAAATTTGAGTCTCTGGCCCACCGTAAAAGCTGTAGGGTAAGAGCTGTAGGATTTTCATCCGAGATAGCGCTCGACGAATCGGCTCAATAATTTTTCATCCGCCGACCAATGGTATTTACTGACGATGGCTTGCCGCCCGTTATTGGCAATTTCTTTCTGGTAGTGTTCGCACCCATTGAGAATATCCTGCGCCAGTTTTTCTGGCGAGGTCACATCGATGATCCAGCCAGCCTTAGTTTCATTCAAAATTCGCCGAAAGGGGCGGGTGTTCGAGGCAAAAATAGGCCGGCGGCAGGCCATGTAATCAAAAAGTTTATTGGCCAAAGTGTGGTCCAAAAGTTCTGACAGCTGATACGGCAAAATTCCAGCATCGACTTCCGAGATCAATTTAGGCAAGTCAGAAAATTTGTATCGTCCTTGCAATTCACAGTTGATTTTGTACTTCTGGATCATCGCTTGGATTTCATCAGAACTTTCTCCGGCCCCGGCTAAAACTAACTGCAGTTCTGGTTTTTTTTCTTTGATTAAAGCAAAGGCCTTAATCAAAACGTCTAGGCCGCGTTCAGGAGTGATGTGGCCATGATGACCAATGCGAATGATTTTTTCTGGGGGCGCAAATTCCTGAAAGAAAAAAGAAAGATCAGGGGTATTGCCAATCACCTCTAGATCTTCAGCGGCCACTCCCATTTTTATTAGACGCTCATTTTGCTCCTCACAAACCGTCATGATTCCGTTGGCGTGAAGTGCATGCCATTTTTCAATTTGATCGGGAATGCGGGCACCATGAATGGCCCATCTGTGTAGAAGATTGGAATTGTACTTCTTCCATCCCCGCATGGCCGCGGGGTAATGCTCGGCCATATCGATGATGCAGGGAATGTTCATGGCCTCGGCAGCATTGATGGAAGAGGCCGTGATCCAAAAATCCCTAGCAATGACCAGATCAATTTTTCGTTCAGAGATGACCTGCTTGATCCGACGGGTCCATATGGGGCTCCAAGGCAGTGGCGCATTGAACGATGAAGATACCTCTAGCACTTCGAAGGGCAGCGGGGGCATGGGCTCCACTCGTTTTCGAGCAAGGAGTGTGATCTTGTGACCTGCTTGCGCCAAGGAGCGCCCGATTTTTTCTACTCGCACGTCCCAGGGATAGTTGCCTTGCCACACATACAGAATTGAGCTCATGGTTCAATTCTGCCGAGTTATTTAGCTGATGGCAACCGTAGTGATCGACATAGCAAGGGTTGTGAGGAACAACACGATCAAAGCTCGTCTTCCGAGCGCTGTGGCTCGTTGCCAAATTGGATTAGCGGTGGCATCGACCTGGTCGGCCAACGACTTTTCAGAGAAGAAAAATTTCCGCACCACGTGAATGAAGGTCAAGAAAACCGAGATCACGTCCATTCTTAATCCCATTTTTTTCATGTAGTAAAAATCATAGGCAAGCTTGGTGCTAGATTCTTCCATGGTCGCCGCATAACCAGCCCAGACCTGTGCCCAACCGGTAACACCAGGGCGGATCACAGTGCGCAAGTAAAAGAGCGGGATGCTGGTCTTGAGCTGCTCATAAAACTCCGGTCTTTCCGGGCGCGGGCCGACGAAGCTGACGTCTCCGTTGATGATGTTGATGAGCTGAGGCAACTCATCCAAGTGCAGAATGCGTAAGATATTGCCAATGGGTGTAATGCGCGGGTCATTTTGTTGCGCCCACTGAGCACCTTTGGACTCGGCATCGACTCTCATCGTACGGAATTTAAGGATATCGAAAGTCTTGCCACCGATACCTAGGCGTCGCTGTTTGAAAAACACGGGTCCAGCGCTGGACAGCTTGACCGCCAAGGCCGTCAACAGCATCACCGGTGCTAATAGCAAGAGCATCAACAGGGCAATGAGCGGTTCAAAAAAGGACTTTAAGCGCAGATAGTATTTGCTGTTGGACGGAAGATCCTGTGCCCATTTCAATAAATCGGTCTCGCTTTGCAGGTCTAGGTCTACGCGATTTTCAATGTCTTCGACGAGATTTCTGACGTCCATCACCTGCAGATTGGAAATAGTCAGCTGAATCAAATGATATTTAAATTTTTCATCCTGCGTGCAGCGGGGGCTGTAAATCACCAAATCTGAAGCTTGGTGATGGCTGTCCTTATCCCAAAGGTGAAACTTAAAAATTTCCCTGTAAACTGATGATTTTAAATTGGAATCCAGCTGCGAAAGTTCGGACTGAGTTCCCAGGAAAAGGATATTGAGATGATATCCAAGAGACTTCAGTAAAAAAGCCAGCATCAAATGAGTGATGTACCAGGTGGTGGACAGGACCAGAGTTTTTTCGATCAGCGTGAACCAAGAAGACGCCGGCAGCATCATCCAGTGCTGTAAGCCGAACTGAACCACAAATTCAGTGCAAAAAATCAACAAGGACACCACGATAAAATCAGACTTTCTTGGAAAAAAGCGAAAAGCTCTGAATAGTTGGAAGAAGGACATAAAGAAAAACATAATGGCCGTAGTGGCCAAGGCGGCAATGAAAAACTCTGCCGAAGGGACGGTCTTATGCGAGAACGTCAATACATTCAGCGCAAAACTGAGTGGAAAAAAAACGAGCAAAAAACCGATTTTCAAAAGAAAGTTGTGTCTGTTCTCAATCATGTTCATAAATGCTCCTGACCTTGGTCTATGCCAGGAGCATTCCAAAATTGCGAATTTCATTGCTGATCCTCTTGCAGCTGAAGTGAAATCCGCTGTCTAAACTTTTGACAGAGACCAAAAGGGCTAGCCCTGTGTTGGTTTTGTTCACTTCTAAGTGGTGACAGGCACTGGGTTATTGTCTTATTTTGGGACAATGAAATTGGAGATTTGGATTCCGGCACATAACGAAGAGAAAGTGATCTTAGAGACTCTAGTGTCTCTTCAGTCCGCTATAGGCAATTGCACCGACATGAGTTTGGGTGTGGCTTGCAACGGTTGTACAGATTTGACGGAAGCCCTGGTACAAAAATTCGGAGCGAAGAAACTGTTTCTGCCAGCCATTGGAAAATGGCGAACCATCGAGGCCATTGTGCAGCACTCGCAAGCGGAGTGGATTGGATTTGTCGATGCTGGCACCATGTGGAATCCGGGGCTTTGGCATGGAGATAAAACCAATTCCAGTAAAACGCTCGCCAGCCGTGTCGGCGTTTCGCGGGACCGGCTGGCGAGTCAGCTGCCAGATTGGTTTCAGCAGTCGAATTTGATGGGCTTCACGCTGCCGTACACCTCGGGAAAAATGAATCACTTAGAAAAAGCCTATTGGAAATTCGAGTCCACTTTTAAAAAAACGGAAGAAATGTTGGGCGGTCTAGTGACCGTCTCCGGATTTAGTATGTTTTTTAAAAGAGCCGAATTGCAAAAGGCCATTGAATTTCTGCATCAGCAGTTTGGTCCGGTGAACTGGTTGAATGACGATGTGATTTTACCTTTAACCTTGAGATTTCTATTTCCTGAAAAGCAGATTCGTCTGTACGTCAGTCCGACTCCGAGTGCTCTTGAGATTTTGGATCTTGGACACGCGGCCGATCCGCGGGAAAAGGGTCGACGGCTACGCATGATGCGTGGAAATCTACAATGGATTCGGCGCATGTTTCCATTATTTTTTAGCGCGCGGTACTTTTCGCCATCGCGGCTAGTGATATTTTTTCTGATTTTGCGTAAGGCGTTGAAAGTATTTTGGGCGTATTTATTCCTGATATTTTTTGTGCTCGCGGCGGTGCTGGTGTCGCCGTGGACTTTATTGTTGCCGGTGGCCATTCTGTTGGTCCCCAAATTCGGAATATCTTTTGGCTTTGCTATGCTAGCCAGTTTGCGGGCGCCCTGGGAATTATTTTTTCCGGAATCCAAAGATTTGAGTTGGTAGGGCGCCAGGCGGTGATACACCGGCGTTTCGCTCGCCAGATCGTGAAAGCCCGGCCTGATCCGAAAACCGTCGTCTGCATCTGGTATTGGGCCCAGTGGCGGTCATCCGCGTGGCCCAGAGCTTTGCATTTGTCACTCTGGCATGGGTATCGGTCATGCTCGCAAACAGCAGAGTTTCTTTGAATCCAATTGGCGGCATGAGTTTTCTCACGGCGGTATTTTGCGCCAACTTCGTGCTGGTCGCGGCGGAAGGCCGCTCTCAAGCCGCGACTCGATTCACGTGGTTTTCAAAATCGAGAAGTCTAAATTGCGCTCCAGAAGCTTGAGATCCTCGCGGTGCTTCCTCATCACTCAGCAGACGATCCGGAAATATGCCAAGCGTTTTGGCGTGAAGCTCGAACAGTGCTCCATTCAAAACGATCACATTCATTTACTGCTAAGGGCCTCGAGAAGAAGGCATTTTCACTTTTTCTTTCGCGTGGTGGCGGGCCAAATTGCACAACGCTTTGGGCTTGATGGGCTGCTTGCGCCGAATTCCGTGACCGATACCCCCAAAGGCCCGCGAAACAAAGAGAAACGCCGATACGGCTGGCGAGGGAAGCTCTGGAAATTTCGGCCGTTTTCCCGGGTGGTGAGAAGTTGGAGGGCGTACAAGATCATTAGAAACTACATTCAGCTCAATGAAAAGGAAGTCGCCGGTCAGATCCTCTATCAGAAGAACCGACTTCGAGGGCTGTCTTCCGGAGATTGGGAGATTTTGTGGCGGTAGAACAGTAAGCCGATACGGCTAGCGAGCTACTGCAGTTTCTTAATCACCTTGGCGGGACTTCCTGCAATGACCGAGTGGTCATCGTAAGTGCCGGCCGTGACAATGGAGTTAGAGGCGATCACACAGTGGTTGCCAATCTTCGCGCCTTTGAAAATACAGGCATTGACGCCCACCCAGACATTGTTGCCGATAGAAATCGGGGACGAGTCGGGCACCCAGGTCCTAGCGATTGCAGAGCAAGCGTTGAGCTGAATTTTTTCGGCCGGAGTGAGCCCGCCAAAAATAGGTCTGAAACCTAGACCGATAGACTCTACCTGTGCTTGGCGAAGATCTCCTTGGGTGGGGTGCGAATCATAATCCTGAATCAGCACATTCCATGCGGTCATAAAATGAGTGCCAATTTCAATTTTTTGTCGGGAAAAAATTTGAGTCTTTCCCAGAATGGAATTTCTACCCAGGTGGATTTGTCCGCCTTGAAGGGCTCCCACCTGCGCGTCTTCGTAGATGATGCAATGATCTCCCAGTTCAATCAGCGACTGAGGTCCATCCGTGTACACGCAGCGAAGCCTTTGCTGCCGAACATTGCGACCTCTTTTGATGTTGGCGGGAAGGCTGGGTAGGATTTTAAGTAACAGGTGGGTGCGGTGAAATAACCACTGGCCCCGTAGCAAAGGCCACATCAAAGCGGGTCTAGAAAAGAAACGTCGTACCAGTCGTAACATCAAATAAGATCATCAAAGGAATCAGAATGAATTGCAAGAATATTGCGGAAGTCCTACGCTGGGACAAGTGGACATTCGTTTTCAAAAAGATCAATATCAGTTTCGCTTTTTTGATCGATTCGATGGCGAAGCTCGTGGTTTTGAAGATCGCCTAAGGTCTCAGTCGCAAGAGATCGAGTGCCAAGAAACGCTCACCAGCCGTATTGGCATTTCGCGGCACCGGCTGGCGTGGCCGTGCATTTCTATTTGGCAAAGCTATCGGTACCTGGAAAATCATGGACATAAATTCATGGTCTTGCAGATGCAAGACTCAGCTTCTGGCGGGCATTTTCAGATTTCAATGTCCGTAGAAGTCAGTCGATTCCAGTTTTTAAAAATGGGCAAAGTTTCTTATTGGATTCCACAGTTAGAGCCGAAATATCAAGTGGCTCAGGAGGAGCTACTCTCCTGTTTTCAGTGCTTATGCCGTCAGCATTCCGGTGTGATGAGTTTGCATATTCATGTCTATGTTCCGGGTGACACCAATCATCTCTGGTCCAGTAGCACTTTGCTGAAGCAGGGATGGAGGGTGGCCCAGCGCCAATACGCCGAGCGCACTCGGCTGATGGATTTGCGAGTTTCGCCAGAAATCCTGCTGCAGCGATTTTCGAAGAGGGTCCGGATGAAGTTTGAAATCAAGGAGGATGACGAGCTTGAGTATAAGCCCATCGCTTCTGCAGATCAGATTCCTCATATGCAGGCGGCGCTGAATGATTCTTTCCACAGATCCATTCATAGCGGATACAACTATGATTTTACCGGCGCCATCAATCTGGTTCAGAAATATCCGGATTCTTCTTTGGTGTGGGGAGCGGCGTTCAAAGACACGGTCAGCGAAACGCCGATACGGCTGGCGAGCGAAACGCCGATGTGCCATCGGCTGGCGAGCGAAACGCCGCAGTACCTGCGGCTGGCTACAAAGGCATTTTCTATCGGAATGATGAGCGCTGGTCTCTGTGAATATTCCCAGTCAGGCTCTCGCAGTGATGCCAGGCTTCGTCGTCATGATTTCAATTACATGCTGATGTGGAAATTGATTTCAGGGGCCCAAGCATTGGGCGCACAGATTTTTGACCTAGGCGGGATCACGTCCGGAGACCCCTCGGATCCACTGGCAGGCATCTCACAATTCAAGCGAAGATTTCCCGGGTTTGAGGTGGAAATCGGAACAGAATTCGACATTTCCCTAAAGCCGTTTTGTCTTCTTATTTTTTTGCTTCTAAGAAAACTTCGTTCCATTCTTGGTCGCTAGGACGAGTGCTGCAACCACCTGACCGTAGGGCTAGCCAGCCCGTCGATATTTGCATGCTTTGATTCATGAAAGTCTTTATACTTGAAGCAATGAAAAAGTACCTGAGATTGCTTGTTGGCCATTCTCGAATTTTGAAACTTCTTCGTCCAGATCAGCGTGGCCGACTATTTATTTTTAATTATCATCGGGTGCGACAAAACGGAAAAGAAATTCTATTTGACGAAGGTGTCTTCGGACCAGATGAAGCCAGATTTAGGCAAGAACTCCATTGGATCAAGAATGAAACTCACATTTTGAATGAAGTCGAACTGTTAGACATCTTGAATTCGAAAAAGCCGATGAATAAAATTTATTCCATGGTGACTTTTGACGATGGTTATCGCGACAACTTTGATGTGGCATTTCCAATTTTGTCAGAGCTCGGAATTCCAGCCACCTTTTTTATTCCGACATGGCATCTGAGCGAAAGAAAATTAGGTTGGTGGGATGTCGTTGCGTATTTGATCAAGCGGACTCACAAGGCAAAATTTTCTTTTCGTGATCGGACCTACGAACTGGCGGATCAAACTCAAGCTATCACGCAGCTTTTGACACACTTAAAGAATATTGAATCCACACGAGTCGATGGTTTTCTTCAGTCGCTTTCCGAGGCGCTGGATGTGCCGCTTCCCAGTCAAGAATTGCAAAGCAACGAACTCATGACTTGGGATCAGCTAAGAATTATGCGTGACCAAGGAATGTCCATTGGCTCGCACTCGCATTTGCATGTTATTTTGTCTAAGCAAAGTATTTACGAATCAAAGTTACAGCTGCAATTGTCCAAAGAGATTCTAGAGCGTCAACTGGGTGCGCCAGTGCACACATTGGCTTATCCCGTGGGCGGGTATTCTCATTTTGACTACGAGACAAAACGAATTGCCCGCGAACTTGGCTTCAAGCTGGGGTTTAGTTATTTGACCGGGATCAATCGACTGGGCCAAATTGATCCGTTCAACGTCAAGCGCATTGGCATTCAGCCGCAATGGCCAAACTTGGACTATTTATTGGCATTTCCTCATCGCGCCTTTCCTGAACAGGCCGAAAATATATGAGTCAGCCCAAGGTCAGTCACTGGCCAATATCCATCTTAAATGGTCTCTCGGCCATGGTGGCCTTGTTTTTACCCATGATCATGAGTCGGCTGATATCTGCCGATGATATCGGCCGCTATAAAGTTTTATTTTTGTATTTGCTGACCATGCCAGCTCTTTCGCTGACCGGTGGTATAGAGAATGGACTTTACTATTGGGCGGGGCTTGGTGAGGACGGAAGGCCACAGGTGCGAACGGGTTGGTCGCTCACTCTTCTGCTCTCGCTGATTTTCATGGTGGCAGTGATCGTGGTGTCTCCATGGTTGGGTCAATGGTTCGGTTGGAGCCAAGGCGAATCTTTGGCTTTCGTGATTGCCAGCTTCACGGTGGCGCTGGCCAATTTTTATGAGGCCTTACTGATTGCCACTAAACGAATCTGGCCCGGAGCTTTTTTTTCCGCTGGCTTTGATGCCATGAAAACAATTTCACTGTTATCGGCAGTCATGTACTACCGTACGGCAGAGTCCGCAGTTTGGGCCTTCACGGTGACCTCTTTGATTAAAATTGCAGTGACGCTGTTCTTTGGTTCTAGAGAAGGATGGATTCCACTGATACCCGAGTTTAAGTCCATCAAAGAGGTAATGAAGTATTCACTTCCGGTTTCAGTCTCTGGAATTTTTGATTTGCTGATGAATTATTCGGATCGTTTTTTACTTTCGGTGATTATCAGTCCGGCAGAGTACGCCATTTACACGTTCGGCTGTTTGTCATTGCCACCGCTGCAGATTCTTGAGCGCTCGGTCAACCGAGTCCTAATTCCCAAGCTGACTTTGTCGATCAAACAACATGACCGCCAGAGCTGCATTCATCTCTACAACGAGGCCGTCGAGCAAATCATGATGCTCTACATTCCAGCGGTGGTGGGGTTGATCGTGTTTGCAGAGCCCATCATTCGGCTGCTTTTCACCGAAAAATACATCGCGGCTGCGTCCTTTCTGCGTCTGTATGCACTTTGGTACTTAGTCTCTGGTTGGCCTTATGATGTAGCGGCAAGGGCCAGCGGTGATGGTCGTTGGATTTTAAAGACGAACATGATCATGGGGGCCTTCTCGCTTTCGGTGTGTGCATTGCTGACTTGGTGGTTGGGTGCGCTGGGCGCGCTGATTTCTTTGATTGTATCCGTCACCATGCTGCGATTTTTGGGCTTCCGCTTGATGCATAAGAAATTTCACTGGAATTTTAAAGAGCTGGTGCCGGTAAAATCTTTGATGCTGTTCTCTACTTTTGCAGTGATTCTTGGGATCGGAAGCTTTGGACTCAAAGGCCTATTTGCGACAGAGTTCTGGTGGTTAGTTATTTGTGGCGGTGCATTTGCGTTGGTTTATCTGGGTGTTTTGATTTATTTCCGCAGAGACCTTTTTGACTTTCATATTCCCATTAAATTTTGGCGCCGAAAATCGGCGGATACGTCCCGTGAAAAATAAAAACCTTTTAGTGGTGCTGCAATATTTGGAGCCCGGTGGCATCGAATGGTTGGTGGCCAGACAAACTAAGGACCTGCAGTCGGGCAGCCTGGGATGGAAGCCAGTGGTATTTGTCTACGATCAGGGGCCGGTCAAGCCCATTGATGAAGTGATCATTCAAAACGGGGTGAGCTTAGTGCGCCGGCAGAAAGGTTCAGGATTCTCTTTCGCCGTGATTGGAAATTTGCTGAAACTTTTTCATCAAGAAAAAATATCCGTGGTGCATGTGCATCATCTGGGGGCCTTGATCTATGCGGTCTTTGCAAAGTTTCTGGCGTTTCGAAAAATAAAGATCGTGTACACTCAGCATAGCTTTATTCACCTTTACAAATATCCCAAATACCGTCGAATAGAAAAACTTTTCTGTTTTTTCGCCGATGAGATCACCGCAGTCTCAGAGCAGGTTCAGCGGGAGTTTACTCAGTTTAACATCTCGAGAAAAAAAATTCATTTGGTTCCCAATGGCAGTGTCTTCCCCGAAGTGAAACTGGCGAGTGAGGAGAAACTGTTCCGTTGTCGCCGAGATCTTGTGCGGTCGGAAGGTTGGTCTGAATCTGTGAACGGGCAAATCGAAAAAAAATGGATTGTCTATCTGGCGCGCATTCATCGGGGCAAAGGGCAAGATCTAGCTCTAGATCTCTGGGAGAGAATGTCAGAGTCCGTTCGCACCGGTTCTGTATTACTCGTCATCGGGCCGGTGATGGAGTCCGACTATTTTTCAGAACTTCAGCAGCGCGCTCAAAAGCTACCCGATACCCAGCGGATTTTATTTTTGCCGGCCACGAATCGCGCGGGTGCCTGGATGCAAGTGGCGAATGTTTTCCTGTCTTGCTCGGAATCGGAAGGTTGGCCTATGGCCCCCATGGAGGCTCTTGGTGCCGGAGTGCCTGTGATCTTAAGTCAAATCGAGGGACATCAAATGTACCTGCCATATTCACGGCAATTCGAGTTGTCTGATAGGAAAAATGGCGCAGCCCTGGTCGAAAAAGAACTGCAACAGGATTTTGAAGCTCAGCGGTCAGCGCAGTGGCTCAGAACCGAGGAAATCCGGCGGAGGTACTCGGTGCGGACCATGAACCAGGCCTATCTGAAAATCTATGAGGGCGCGCCCTAGTCCAACATCCACAAAACTGGTCCAGTCTATATTCTCTATTAATAACGCCAGGACATTCACCGATAGAACATGAAACCCCAGGAGGTTTCATGAACCATCTCCTTCTTGCTGTGCTGACGAGTGCTGTGTGCTGTTCTGTCGTGAATGCCACGGAAATCAGAATTCTTGAACAGCCTAAGTTTCATTCACTATGGACCCAAGCCGAAATTACGGCAATGGTTCAGCAGGTCATCAATGCCGAGGACTTTCGTGAGGTCCGAGTTCAAGTATTTCCTCGCTTCCTGGTGATTCAATTCTTTCAAATTGGCTATCATCGCGTGGATTTCATCCGAGTGAACTTCAATCAAAAACACGAGATCATCACCGTGCAGAGCCCCTATGCTTATACGGCGGAGGACTTGAAGCTCTTGGATCAGCGGGATTCCTACGCCTGCCCTGACAACGATGCGCAGGTGATTGCCTTTGCACCCAACAATGATTCCATAGAGCAAGCGGTGACTCTGGATGTGATTCAAGCGGCAGAAGCCAAAGGTTATAAAGTGGTTTCCTTGTTGAAGGCACAAGCCACGCGTTTGAATTATTTGTCCTACATGACTTGCCCACACTTAATTGGCAATTTTTATGATGGCGATTCCAATCCTCAGAGTTTCATCACCGTGGATGGATTGATCAACGCCAGCGAGCTCAGTGCGATGAAAGGAATTTTTCGTTACCACGTGACCAATATTTGGGTCGCTTGTGAGGCATTCAATGATCCCATGTATTCGACTTTGATCAATGATACGCAGACGCAAAAATATGCCGCCGGGATCAATGACCTTCTGGTCGGCCCCAGTGATCAAGCTGCTGCCTGTGCCATGAAGGCGGCCATTGCGGGACAGCCGATGACTCAATCTTTTCAGGATTGTTATCATCAATTGGATACTCCCAATGACAAGTGGGGCTTTGATGGCCATGGCTCGGATATCTTTGGTCAGTGATCCATGTTGAACATGAGCCTTGGCAGCATCATCGGCGGTTTAATTTTTTCGGTGATCGGGCTTTTCTTTTTTCGCTATGGTCGCAAAGAGGCCGAGCATAAACCGTTGATCATTGGCCTTGTGCTAATGACTTATCCCATTTTCGTCGACAGCAATCGCACCTTGTGGGCCATTGGCATCGGACTTTCCGCATGGGGCTATTGGGAAGTGAAGGGAAAGTACGGCTGAAGTTTTAGCTCTTGCGAAAATGTAAAATCTGGCGACGGACATAGAGCCAGACTGACCCGCCGATCAGTTTCAATAATTTTTTAATATTCCAGAAAAGAAACTGCCGACGGCGCGCCCATCCCTGACCCGTGGCCAGCTGCACAGCCATGGTTGCGGGGCTTGGACCCTGCAGGCCGAATCGCCCCACGATCAACAGTGAACCCATCTGGTGAGGCTCTGTGCTGGGTTCTGAGTTGAAAAGAATTTCATACCCGGCTTTTTGCGCCAGACGGGCGACCTCTTTTGAATAAAAGCCTCCCGGCACCGAGGCCGTCAGCACCGGCACTCCAATCATTTGCTCTAAGGCTTTCTTGCTTTCATGCCATTCAGAAAAAATCTGCTCTTCACTGAGATGGGAAAGTCGGGGCGGATGACTCCAAGAATGGGAGCCAATGACATGTCCACGTCGGTGCAAATCCGCGACTTGCTCTGGACGAAGAAATCCCGGCTGACCAATCCTGTTGGGCACGATAAAAAACAGTCCTCGCCAGCCGCGCTCTTCCAACAGTGGCGCAATCACGGAGTGTGCGCTTTCCCCGCCATCATCGAAGGTGAGCATGACCCGGTCATCTGGCATGGGATCACGTTGAGAGCTGATGGTGCTGATGTAGGGGACATGTTTTTTGATGGCATCGAGATGTCGAATAAAACTGTCTCGTTTCATTTTGTACAAGTCGGCATCGGCGCCGGAAAAGCCACTCTTCGAAAAATCATCGCAGACATCGTGATAAAGCAGAACTCCCCAATGACCGCCGAATTTCCGGCCTTGTCGGGCCAGCCATCTCCAGCGGAAATACCGCGTGAGCCATGGTTGCCCCCAGTTTCTAGACTCACGGCCTTGGGTGTTCAGGGGTACGGCTTGACCGCGGCCAATCTGCAAAAGTTTTTCTTCAATCGCCGGAAGATTTTCAAACACCGATCGGGTCTGAAAGGAAAAATGGGAGTCCTTAGACTCATCCATTTCCTGATCAAAAGTGCAGTGGTAGTAGGCGAAGACAGGGCCCGTATCGATACCGCGATCAATCCTAAGTAGCGTCGACCCAACGCGAGTCAGATCCCTTCGTGCCAGCGCCCAAAAGCAGCCATGGGCATTTCGATATTCAGGACAAATGCCGGGATGGAGCACATAGGTCCCGCAGCGTGCCTGTTCAAAAATTTCTGGTTTCAGCAACACTTTGCAACGAGCTAAAATCAAATCGGCGGACCAGCGTTTTAGTGCGGCCTGGGCCTCTGGCGCATTGGGAGTTGCTACGCGAATCACCTCCGGTTGACTTTTGGATGCTGAATACTTCTGCAGGCAATGCTGGATGACGGTTTGCTCATACTGCTGAGCACGCCTCTGATGAAAAATTCGGTGATGGATTCGAAATGCCACCACATCCAAGAAGCGCAGACTCCCAAGGCGCTTCCACTCACGGCGAAATCGAGCTTTCTTTTGTTTCGCGGTCTCTTCGATGGCGATGATTCCGACTAGCTCGGTGAAAGATCCCAACCATGCTGCCACGGCCTGGCGATTGAGCACATCTTCTTCATGGCAAATCAAGACAGTTTTCATAGTGAACCCATACTCCAAAGCCTGTGAGAGCGGAGCTAATTAGTCAAGTGGCCTGGGATCTTTCTAAAATCCATAGGATTTCTGTGGATTCCGAGGCAAAGCCTTAACCACGGAAGACGAAATTCGGATCACCAAACTTGTCCCGTTGCGGGCACCGCCCCGGCCGGCCTGCCCAAACATTTGACAGTCCACAGACCAATTTGGGTCCTGGCAGCGAAAGCCAATAGATCCATTTTCATCTGCGCAATATCTGACTTTAAGTACTTAGGCTATGGCACAGATTGCACTAGTCAAAGAGCAGAGGTTTTTTCAACAGCCAGCCGTATTGGCGTTTCGCCAGCCAGCCGTATTGGCGTTTTGCTAGAGGAGATAAAATGCCACGCTCTCAAACAAGTCTGCGAATGTTGCAAGCCCGACGCATGGGTTGGTTGGCGATTGCGTTGATCGCCGTGGTCGTCGCTGTGAGTTTGACCGCATGTAAGCCCGAGGTGGGTGCCGATGGCGCCAAATTGCAGGGTCATCATGGGGGCTCTGCAGGACCTGCGGATAAAAATGCTGTGTCGGCATCGGTGACTCCGACTGTGCTGGATGCCACGAAAATCGCGCCAACTAAAGGCGATAGTTTTTTCTCTGCCCCTAGCGATGCTCATCAAACGATTTTGAAAGTCATCCAGCAAGCCAAGACCAGTCTGGACATTGTGAATTATCGTCTGTCAGATCCAGATGTGATCAAGGCTTTGAAGATCGCGGCCGGCAACGGTGTCGCGGTGAGAGTGATTTTGGATCAAGGGATTCTGGATCAACAAGATACTTTGTTGAAAAAAAATAATGCGACAAGCTTGTCCGACGATTTGACAGCAGCCAAGGTGTTGGTGAAGCCCAGTCCGAAAGGTTTTCCGATCAGTCACCAGCAAACTGTAGTGGCCGATGGGCAGACGGCCTTGATCACTTCCATGGATTTGGTGACTTCAGATGTTTATCAGGTGACCCGAGATTTTGGCTTGGAAACTCAGGACAAAGATGTGATTGCCGATATGAAATTGGTTTTTGATCTGGACTGGAGCAATTCAGGCAGTTCGAAATCCGACACGCCTCGAACAGGGGATAAAACATCGCGCTTGATTTGGAGTCCTATCGCTGCGGCCAATGGCAGTAAGGCCAAAATATTAGGTTTAATAGACTCTGCCAAAGAAACTATTCATGTCGAGACCGAATATCTTTCTGACGGTGATGTGATCAAACATCTCTTGGATATGGCCAATAAAGGAGTGTCGGTGAGTGTGCTTACGCCGGGATGTGTGGCGGGTAGAAAAAATCCTTTGCTCAATCGGACTCTGGTGAATCAGTTGAGCAGCCCTCAGAATCAGAATAAGGTCAGTGCTGCTCCACCTACAGTGAAGAGCCCTTACATCCATGGAAAAATGATTCTAGTGGACGGTACGACATTTTTTATCGGCTCTGAGAGTCTTTCCGTTGTTGCTCTCACCAAATCCCGAGAGCTCGGAATTTTGACTTCCGACGTGACCATGGGGAACATTTTAGAGGCCCAGTTCCAGAGTGATTGGGTCAATGCTTTGAATCCTTCCGACGTGACGAAAGCCAATTGTGAGGGTGTGACTGGACCCTATGCCGATGACAATCCGGATTTGCCGGCGACCAGTGACCAGCCAGATCCTTTGGCTGATCCAAAGAAGACGCCTCACAACGGTCATCGCATCGGTGTCACCACCACTCCGGAGGCTGGAGCAAAACCCGTCACTCAATAGCGATAATATCCAAATCTTTCTGCCGGATTTTTTGGATCTCTGCAGGAAGAGCATCGATGATGCTGGCCCCGAGCGCCTCGATGAGTTCGCTCTTGTAATGCTCTCTTCGATACACCAAGCCCACTTGCCGGGCGGGAATGGGGCGCTCAAAGGGAATCAGTCGAGTGTCCTTGCCGTAATTCTCGGCGGAGAGTGCCGGCAATAGAGTGTAGCCGCCATTGGATTGCACCAGATTTTTCAAGGTTTCCAGACTGCCGCTTTCAAATTTAAACTTGCGATGATCGATCTTTGGCTTCAGAGAGCAAACATCGATGATCTGGTGGCGCAAGCAATGGCCCTCTTCCAGTAGCCATACATCACCATATTTTAAATCCGAGTAATGAATTTTTTTGTGCTTGGCCAGATCGTGGTTTTTATGGCACAGAATCGAAAAGGGCTCATAGTAAAGCGGAAACTCGATGATCTTTGGAATCTTCAGTGGCAAGGCCAAGATTCCCACGTCAATCTCGTCGTTGTTCAGAGCTTCGATGATTCGGTGAGTTTGCAGTTCCATGATCGAAAGTTTCAATCCTGAAAGAGATTTATCCACCAGAGGTAAGAGCCTGGGCAAAAGATCAGGTGCGATGGTGGGAATGATTCCAATATTGATTTCTCCCTCGAGTTCTTTTTCTTTCGAAGCGTGAATCATCGAGGTCACTTTCTTGGCCTCGAAAAGAACCGACTGCAGTTGTTCAATGATCTGGCGACCAGCCGTGGTGAGCAGAATGGGTTTTTTAGAGCGATCAAAAATGACCACATCTAGCTCTTCCTCTAGTTTTTGTATCTGCATACTGAGTGTGGGCTGGGTGACGTGACACGCTTCGGCGGCTCGGGCGAAGTGCCCATGTTTGTAGACAGCTAGAACGTATTCAATCTGAGTGAGGGAAAAATTCACTTTGGTATTCATATTGCCCTATTATAGGGCAATAGATTAAATCTATCAATAAAAAGATATATTCGATTTAACAAATGACCTGTTTTGGCCGTAAATTGGATGAATACAAAGCTAGCCATAGTGGCTCAGTTTACATCCACAAGGAGAATTTATGAACACATTGATCAATACCACAGTTCCGGACTTCAAAGCCCAAGCTTTTGTGAAAGGTGACTTTAAAGCCATCACACAAAAAGATTTGCAAGGAAAATGGTCGGTGCTATTTTTCTATCCCGCAGACTTCACTTTCGTCTGTCCGACAGAGTTGGGCGACATGGCCGACAAATACGCGGCCTTTCAAAAAATGGGAGTAGAAATCTATTCCGTCAGCACGGATACCCACTTTGCCCACAAAGTCTGGCATGAAACTTCGGAAACCATCAAAAAAATTAATTTCCCAATGTTGGCAGACCCCACTGGGCATCTGAGCCGCGCTTTGGGCGTTTACATCGAAGAAGCGGGCCTTGCTTACCGTGGAACTTTCTTGATCAATCCTGAAGGTAAAATCAAGTTGGCCGAAGTCAATGACAATGGCATCGGAAGAAACGCGGACGAGTTACTACGCAAAGTTCAAGCGGCGCAGTTCATCGCTGCTCATCCAGATGAAGTCTGTCCTGCTAAATGGCAGCCAGGCGATAAAACTCTGAAGCCAGGTCTCAATCTGGTCGGAAAAATTTAGTCAGTATAAAGTCCGCTGGGAGGCCCCATGTTAGACTCAGAAATCAAAGCGCAGCTAAATACGGTCTTCCAGCAGTTAGAAAATGAAATCACACTAGCATTTTACAGCGGGGCTCACGCCGATCAGGGTGAGCTCGAAGAGATGCTGTCTGAAGTTCGCTCGACCAGTTCTAAAATCTCATTAAAGCGTCTACAAAGAGTGGGCTCCACGAATATTTTGCCTCCAGAATTTTTCATCGAATACAAAGGTGAACCCACAGGAATCAGCTTCAAAGGAATTCCAGGCGGCCACGAGTTCACCTCATTGGTGATCGCGATTTTGAACACCGATGGCAAAGGCAAGATGCCCGAAGCGGCGCTGAAGAAGCGCATTCGCTCTCTGAAGGGGCCGATTCGCATTCAAACCTTCATTTCATTGACTTGCGAAAATTGTCCCGAGGTCGTGCAAGCCCTCAATCAAATGGCATTGATACATAAGGATTTTCATCACCAGATGGTGGATGGCGGCTACGTGCAGGACGAGGTCACCACTCTGGGAATTCAAGGCGTTCCGTCGGTGATCGTCGACGCAAAAATGATTCATTCGGGACGAATTGGAATTCTGGATTTGTTAACGAAACTGGAAAAGCAATTTGGAGTGGATTCTTCGGTCGTGGGCGACGAAGGTGAAGTGATCAACACGGATCTAGGTCAGTACGATGTCGCGGTCATCGGTGGCGGTCCCGCTGGAATCTCGGCGGCGATTTACACCGCCCGAAAGGGTTTGAAGACGGCACTGATCGCCGAACGCCTGGGTGGTCAAGTGCAGGACACCATGGGCATTGAAAATTTAATTTCTGTTCCGTACACGGAGGGTCCACAACTAGCAGCCCAATTGTTCCAACATGTCTCTGCCTATCCTGTAGAGATTGTGCAGCACCGTCGCGTGAAAGAAATTAGGAATGCAGAGATCAAAACAGTGGAATTCGAAAGCGGGGAAAAGCTTGTCGCCAAATCCATCATTCTAGCCACAGGAGCCCGCTGGCGAGAGCTAGGAATTCCAGGGGAAAAAGAATACGTCGGTCGAGGCGTTGCTTACTGCCCTCATTGTGATGGTCCTTTCTACAAAGGTAAAAAAGTAGCGGTGGTCGGCGGAGGCAATTCCGGTGTCGAAGCCGCCATCGACCTAGCTGGAATCGTCAAAGAGGTGGTGCTGTTTGAATTCAATGAGCATCTCAAAGCCGACGAAATCCTGGTCAAAAAACTGAAATCCCTCACCAATGTGTCCATCGTGACCTCGGCAAGAACCACTCAGATATTAGCGGCACAAGGCAAAGTGGCGGCACTAGAATACGAAGACCGAAAAACAAAAAAATTAGAAACCGTAGATCTCGACGGAGTTTTCATCCAAATCGGTCTGATACCCAACACCCAATTCATCAAAGGCCTAGTGGAGCTCAGCAAGCATGGTGAAATCATCATCGACGAAAAAGGAAGAACCTCCACGCCAGGAATCTACGCCGCAGGCGACGTCACCACAGTCCCATACAAACAAATTATAATAGCCATGGGCGAAGGAGCGAAAGCCGCTCTTGCCACTTTCGAAGATCAATTACTCAATTAAAAAGGGCGGCTCCGGGGACTTTTCGCTACTCAGAAAGTCAACTCGGGTCACTATTCGTAGGATAAATTGACCAAAGTGTAGCTTGGATTTTCATAAGTATTGGTCACAGGCCTATCGGTCATTCGGCAAAGAGCGACGGAGTGATCAAAACGACTGTGCTTAGCGCGAGTGTTGGCGTTCACCTGCGTGGCAGCTGTCATACACTCTTGAAAGGAATAAAAGGTGCCATCCAGCGCGTCGGAGTTCACCAAATTGGTACCGCCAACAGCGATGCCGACCAAAGAGTAAAACCTGAGTCCCAAGACATCAAATGACTGGCAGGACGACGGGCCATGAGCGGACTGATTCTCTGAATAAAAACCATCCAGAATGGCTTTCTGACTTTGGCATTCCTGCGCGTTGGCCAGAAGGCGCAATTCAACCGTCTGACTGAAAAGTTCGATATTATTATAATAGAGAATTCCGGATTCCAGTTCTGCAACCACTGCGGCGCCGGCTTGCTTTAATACCAAAGCTGTCTGGCTTGTGACTTTAGCATCCGCAATGCCTGCGATCGGTGATGGCACAGGGAGGTAAAAAAGTTCGGCTTTGCTCTGTCCGAAGCCTTCCACCTGTAGAACAAATTGACCATCCAAATCGGTGGGGTTGCAGCCCGCAGAGATGACTGGAATTCCGGTATTCAGAGTGTACTCCGCCGAGCGCGCCGAAATTTCGTTCACGCATGTTTGGTAGGATGTATAGATGCCTTCATTGCCATGGGGTTCTCCGCCGTGAATATCGGTCGAATAGTTGGCTCGGTAAATTCGGCCATAGACATGGGAGGCATCATCCACCGAGTAGTGAATGTAAATGGTTCGCAGGCGGAATATTTGGTCATGATCTTTCATCGTAGTTTCCGAGCAACTGGGCGCTTCAGTGGGCTGGGCATTCATACTGCGCATCAGAACTGCGGACATCGTCTCAGCTTGTTGGGCACAGCTCATTCCAGGGTTGGCAGGAACTCGTGCTGAATAGCTGTGAGAAGAGTCCGACAAAGCGGGAAGGGATCCCAGCACCAGAGCTGTTACAAAAAAATACGATTTCATAAAAACCTCCATAGAAATTATTTCGAATCCCCGGGCAACACGGACTCAGGAGCATCGATGAATTGGACCCCGGCGTTGGTGTAATTCAGAATCCAGACTCGGTCGAAGACTTCTTTTCCATCCCATTCGGAGGGGGCTTCGCGGGCTCCCAATGCTTGAGCCAGCGGCGGAATTTGTTGATGCACCCAAGAGACCATAACGGTTTTTCCCTGATACTCTGGATTGTTCAAGATGGATTTAGCCAGGCTTTCAGGTTCACTTCCTGGAAAAGGTTGCAGTACCGGCTGGCCATATTTCTGCGCCAAGGGTTTGATGGTTTCGACAGCGCGGGCCGCATTGGTGGCAATGTACTCTGCGGCGAAGTAAGCCACTGGTAGTCCAAGATTCACGTACTCGGGATGAATCTGAAATAAATTGGACAGAGCTTGTGCCCGCTGATAACCTTTCGGAGAAAGATCTGGATTGGATGGATCTGCCGGTTTTTCAGCATGACGGATAATTAACACACGTGCTGGAGTGGCCAGCGAAGTGCTGGCCATCAGTGAAAGTGATCCACAGAGAACCCAGTGCAAAAACTCTGATTTCATGGAGGCCTCCTCAGCGCGCTGGCCAATATATTCTACGAAACAGTGATGGCGCAATAGAGAAATTCAGTTCAAACTAACAATATGAGTTCCAAAGACTTTTACCATCAGATCCCCAGTTTCAAAGATTTTTTAGGTTTGTCAAAAAACTCCAACTATCGACAGGTTCCTGAAGACTGGGCCGTGATCATCGCCGATGTGGCAGGCTCCACTAAGGCCATTCAGGCCGGCCAATACAAGACGGTCAACATGGTGGGAGCGTCCACCATAGCCTCTGTGGTCAACGCACTCGGAGATCGCGATATTCCGTTTGTCTTCGGTGGTGATGGCTCTACTATCGTCATTCCCATGGCGCATTTGGGCCGAGTGAAGCGGGCCTTGCAATACACTCAGAAGAACTCGCAAGATCAATTTGGCCTGCAGCTAAGAATCGGAATTGTTCCGCACAAAGATTTACTTGCGGCCGGTTTTGCCGTGAGAATGGCGCGCTACCAGTTAGCTCCGTCGGTGCACCAAGCATTTTTCAAAGGCAATGGTCTTTCACAAGCTGAAAAATGGGTGAAGGGCGGCCAATATGCACTGGAGCCCGTCACCGATGAAAAATTGGATTTTGATCCGCATGATGGGCTTAGTTGTCGTTGGGCTCCACTCAAGAATGTTCGTGGTATGATGCTTTCTATTTTGATCAAGATGAATGACGTCAAGGCTTCGGTGGATTTACTAAAAGATATTTTGCAAGAGATTGATAGCGTCGTGAACCTCGATCACCAGGACAGTCATCCCATCAAGATCGAAAAGCTGCACATAGAAAATATTGGCAAGGCCGTAGACCTAGAAACTAAAACCATTCGCGCAATTCCCTTGTGGAGCCGCCTGCGAATATTTTTATTTTTTCTAGTGGTGAGAGCATTGGATAAAAAATGGATCAAAAGCAAAAGATTCAGCATGAGCAATTATAAAATGTCCCTACAGAGAAATTCTGACTTTAGAAAATTCGACGAAACTTTACGTATGGTCATTGATTGCACGCCGGAAATGAGAAATCAGATCGACCAGCTGTTAAAAAGACATGCGGATCGCCAAGAAATTTACTACGGTTTATTTGCTTCAGAAACTGCGCTGATGACTTGCTTCGTTCAAGGGACTGAAGACAGCGAGCATGTGCATTTTATTGACGGCGGCGACGGCGGTTATGCCATGGCCGCCGTTGCTATGAAAGAGCAAATGTCTAAAGCCTAGTCCTCAAACTTGCGGAAGGGTTTTTTTCGCACCTTTTCCGCCTTTAAAGGGGCCTGTCGACTGAGGTTTTTTAGAGAAATGTTTTCGCTTAGATTCCCATCCACCTTCGGCCCGGTCCTCTGAACGAGGTGCGGCCTTTTTAGTGAAACGGGTTTCAGGTTTGGCGCTGGCTGCTTTGAATGGCGCCTCACTAACAGGTCGTTTCGTATAACCCGTGCTGGCGGCTGCTCGCGGAGAATATTCTTTGCGAGGTTGTTCGGAGGAAAACTCTGAACGTTCACGGCGTGGTTCAAAACTGCTCTCGCGTTTTTTATATCCGCCTTCTTCCCGAGGGCGGAAGCTGGAGGTGCGCTCGCGACGGGGTTCAAAGCTGCTTTCGCGTTTTTTGTATCCGCCTTCTTCCCTGGGACGGAAGCTAGAGGTGCTCTCGCGGCGAGGTTCAAATCCGCTTTCACGTTTTTTGTAACCGCTCTGTTCGCGCTTTTGATAACCGCCTTCGCGCGGTTGGCGTGGCTGATAATCGCTTCGTTTGGAATCGCTTCGCTCATGCGGTCCAGTCGCCACATATTTACGTTCAATGATGCGCCAGAGGCCACGATCTTCACCAGAGACCAATGAAACGGCTACGCCCAATTTGCCGGCGCGGCCAGTTCGACCCACACGATGAACGTAATCTTCAATCACTTGCGGAAGATCGTAGTTGATCACCAAGCCCACGTGGTCAATGTCCAGTCCACGGGCGGCCACATCGGTCGCTACAAGCACTCGCACTTCTTCTCGGCGGAAAGATTCCAGCGCGCGTTTGCGCTGACCTTGATTCAGGCCACCGTGAATCGGAGCCGTGTTCACTCCGTAATCTGCCAGAATGGTAGCGATGCGTTCTGTTTTAATTTGGGTCTTAACGAAGATCAGCGCAGTGCCTTCGTGTTCTTTCAGAAGATCCAGAACGGCTTGATTCTTTTTTGATGTTTCCAGCTGAATCACTTTTTGGGTGATGTTGGCGTGGGCGCGATCAGTTTCACCGACGCTCAAGTGCGCAGGGTTTTTCAAATACTTGGCCGACAGTGATTTCACGCCAGCAGATAGTGTGGCAGAGAACATCATGGTCTGACGTTCCGTTGGCAAGTATTGCAAAATTTCAAGAAGCTGAGGTTTGAAGCCGACGTCCAGCATGCGATCGGCCTCATCGAGGACTAGGCTTTGCACAGCGGAAAGATTCACGGTCTGTTGTCCCAAGTGATCAATCAGGCGGCCAGGTGTGGCCACGATGATGCGATGGGGTTCTTCAAGGCCACGAAATTGATTGTGATAGGAAACTCCTCCGATGAGAAGCACAGGAAGTCCTAAGTTGATTTTCTTTGTCAGCGGCTTAATCACTTCTTCAATTTGCAAAGCCAACTCTCTGGTTGGAGCCAAGATCAAAGCTTTCGAATCCGGTTTTTGCAAAAGCTGATTGAGCATCGGAATCACGAAGGCCAAAGTTTTTCCAGTTCCGGTTTGCGCACAACCCAAGATGTCTCTTCCCATCATCGCCAGTGGGATGGCTTGAGCTTGGATGGGTGTGGGAGTATCAAAAGTTTCGCTCTTCAAAGCACCCAGAAGTAGGGATTCCATAGGAAGTTTTGAAAAGCCAGTCTCTGCCGCGACGGATTCTTGCGCCAGCAACATCAGATGATCGATTTGCCCTTGAGTGGGCGGGCGGTAAGGCTGATGTCCGCGAAAAGGACCACGGCCTCTCGGGCGAAAGTTGTCGCCTCGGCGTTGGTTGTTGGAACCGGATCTGTTGGAATTGTAACCTTCGCGCATTTGTACGTCCTATTGTGGTGCTATTGTGGAAGAGAGGCAGAATCTAGTCCCAGTTGCCGAGCTTTCCCATCGAATTCAGTTTTCAGGTAAAGATTTCATGAAGGATTCTGCGGCCAACCCAAAGAACCGCCCCAGAACCACCACAGATCAACGGTGGCATATTAGAAGAATGAAAGTTGGGCGGCATAGATACCTACCCACCAGGAAAACAAATTGGCCAAAATCGACAAAGTCCAGGCCCTAGCCTGCGGAACCTTCCAAACCCCAATCAACAATAGGGCTTCAACCACAGGAGCGAATACTTCGCCCACAGCCAAACCCTGGCCGTAGTTTCCGTGAACCAACGACATTAGGAAAGGAATTCCAAAACAAACGATCGGATGAGTGGCCAAATTGCACAGCACCACAGCGCTTAAAAACCTCCGAGTTCCACTTCGTACTGCCATCCAATAAAATGGGGACTCCAGTAAGCAAGTCAGGAAAAAATATTTCAGATATATCAGCAGGCTCACTTCTGGAACTTCCGACAGCTGTCCTAGCACTTCACGGCACTCAGCACTGGACAGACTCTGCGAAATCAAATCGATAGCCAATCCTGGCGGAGTGTAACAGAAGATGTTCATGCAGCGAAACTCCGATCCGGCTGGCTGTTAATCTTGTCAAATTGGAGGAATCCAAGTCCAGCAATTTCCATATATCCGTGAAAAGCGGCCACGCTGAAATACAGTGATCTGGCTTGCGGAAGCTTCAGCAGAATCCAAGCTAAGATTCCAGCGACCAGCACCAACGGGATCCAGCGCAGAGTTTTGCGGCCGAAATCGGCAGTCAAATATTTTAGGCTCAGGCCAAAGCTCACGGGAAATTCGCGGGGAAGCTCTTGCTCTGGAATGGCTTTTAACCAAATGAAATAGTGCAGTGATTGGCCAAATGCATAGATGCTCACCAGATGAAACCAAAGTGTCGGGTCTGTGCTATTCGGCGCAATCATGCGTCCGAGGTCGCTGAAGTCCAGTTGTGCCCAAACATGAAAGCCTTGCGGAGAATAGAAATGATAAAGAAAATCAAAAGAGCCCGCCAAAATCAACGCGTGAATGCTAGCAAAGACCGCCAGCGAAAACATCACGACCTTGCGCTCAGTCAATGTCTTGCAGGACTTGAACCAATAAATAAAGGCGATCCAGTTATGAAGAATAATCAGTACGCCCGCCGTAACCCACGGCGATGTCCAAGAGAAAAAAATGACTGGTGCCAACAGTACAACTCCTAGGACGGACCTGGAAAATTTCTGTCGGGCCAAATAGAATAACGCGAAGATCGTTAGCACCGCCGCGCCCATTTCGGGCCAGTTGCTGGGTAGACTTGCGGACCACCCGAGCGTGATTTGAAATTGATCGCTGAGGACGCGTAGAATTGTAACTAGACCCCATAATGCGAAGAGAGCTTTTGTCACTGAGGGAAATCGAGCAGTATTTTTTGAAAGCGCATGGGGAATGTAGCGGATGCTAGCGAAAATATGTGGAACACCCCAAATCATCGGTCCGATAACCAGGACCCACAACGGAAAAAACAGGGAAAGAAAAAGGTAAATCGATGCGGCCGCTAAAAATAGCACTTGCAACCGCATCGCTCTGTTCATGAACAACGAGCGAAGCCAAGGCACAGGAAGGGACCAGCGCAGAACGCGGGTCCTTATCTGATCCATCTCGCTGATAAAAACAGTCAGGGCTTGCTCCATGATCAATTAACCCATTCGGATCAAAGGGTGGAAAACAGGAACGGGTTGGCCGTTGCTTGATTTTTCAACAGTGCAAGAATAAGCGGGAATGACTCGTTCACGATAGTTGCTGGATTCAGTGCAAACAACTTGCTGCAAACCATCTGCCGAGCGCTGAACTTTATAGTTTTGCACAAATCCAGTGTAACCAGAACTATATCCGGGAATCACAGGCGTATTGATGGAATTGTACATAGCTTCTGCTGTAGAGCCACCGTAAGTGGTGGTTTGGCTGGTGACATGTGGAAGTGGAATGTCAGCAGAGGCGAATTGGGAAAAGCTAACGACACTGATAAGACTTGCTACTACGATCATTGATTTCATGGGAACTCCTTGGTTTGTTGTTTTTGTTAACTCGTTCATTGTGACAGCGGCTCCTAAAGCAAGGATGGTGCCAGTCCGAAAGTCGGCCCAGTTGAGATTAAGTCGCATCCGGGCAGCAAACTTTGGTGGTGAAGAAAAATATACACCTCAGTTTGGAACCTTCGGGTGCCGAACTGGAACTCTGTTGCATTGAAAATTCAGTGACGGCCGCAGTTGATGAGGGCACTATAAGAGGGATGAAATACCAGTTCAGTCGTTATCAAATATTTGTCGTTGGGATTTTGGTTTTCTTACAATTCACTATTATCCTTGATTTCATGATTCTGTCGCCATTGGGCGCGGTCTTGATGAAAACTCTGAGTGTAACACCTTCTCAGTTCAGCCTGGTGGTTTCGGCCTATGCATTCAGTGCAGGTGCTTCCGGACTGCTGGCCGCAGGTTTTGCCGATAAGTTTGATCGAAAAAAACTACTGATGTTTTTCTACACGGGTTTTATCATAGGAACACTGCTCTGTGGGCTAGCGCCGACTTATGAGTTTTTGTTGGCCGCACGCATGTTCACAGGAATATTTGGCGGCGTCATAGGCTCCATCGTTTTTGCCATCACCACGGATTTATTTCCGTTGGAAGCTCGTGGCCGAGTCATGGGCTTTGTGCAAACATCTTTTGCCGCTAGTCAGATCTTGGGAATCCCAGCAGGTCTATATCTAGCGAACAATTGGGGATGGCATTCGCCGTTCATCTTGATCGTCATCGTCAGTCTGCTTGCCGGAGTTGTGATTTTGTGGAAGTTGAAACCCATCGATGGCCATCTGAAGTTACGAACGGACCGGCATGCATTTCACCATTTGATCGATGTGATTACCAAGAAGCGATACCTGCAGGCCTTCGCGACAGTGGCGCTATTGAGTACAGGTGGGTTTATGCTGATGCCTTTTGGCAGCGCCTTTAGCGTGCACAACTTAGGGATCGATATCAACGATTTGCCGACACTCTATATGATCACGGGTTTATTTTCGATCATCACGGGTCCTATCGTGGGTCGGGCCGCGGACCATTTTGGCAAATATCGGGTCTTTGTCTTTGGCACTGCGATCAGTATTACCATGGTGCTTATCTACACAAACTTAGGAGTGACGCCGTTTCTTTGGGCAGTGGTGGTGAATGCGGTCATGTTTGTTGGAATCTCGTCGCGCATGATTCCGTCGCAGGCGCTGATGTCCGCCATTCCTTCACCCGTGAACCGTGGGGCCTTTATGTCGGTGAGTTCTTCCGTGCAACAAATTTCGGGCGGCGTGGCCTCTGTGATTGCAGGGCTATTGGTGGAAGAGGGTGTTGGTGGTCATCTTGAACACTTTCCAAGTCTCGGTTATGTGGTGGTCGGAGCATCGCTAGTGACGGTGACGATGATGTATCAGATTCATCGATTGGTGCACGAGAAATTGGACTGAGTCCAGCCAACAGGGCGTGCCTATCAGAAGAAGTGAATGGGCTTTTCAATTTCTAGCAAAAGCTTTGGAAGTTTGTTCTTTGCCCATGCCAGGGCTTTTTCGTCAAAGGCATGTTCCCTGATCGATGTCTTGATCCAATGATAAATCACGATTTTTCGATACACTTGAAAAATGGAGATTCGATCAATCCACACTTGCTGCAGTGAATTTTCCTTGGCGTAACCAACCAAAAAATCGCTCAACAATTGTTTTTCCGTCACCGGAAGTTTTTTTTCCTGGATGGCATATTGGAAAGACATCAGCGGCGCCGTGAGATCGTGGCTGAACCACTGATAGCAAGAATCATCAAAATCAAAAGCTGTGATGGATTCGCCATCAAGAAAAAAATTTCCCATATGTAAATCGCAATGAACAAGGCCGTAAGAATCCCTGGTTTTCGGTAAACTTCCTAGCCACTCTAAAACTTCATTCATTCTTTGGAATGCAATTGGATCGCTGATTTCATGTGCCCGTAAGGCCATGGACAGAGTCTCGTCGTCTCGCCATTCTTGCCGACGTAAAGCATTTTTCGGAGGAGAATAATCTTTAGTGAGTCGATGCATTTTTCCCAGATAGCGACCGTATATCTCGAGATTTTGCCGGGTGATTTCCTCATCCTTCATTGGGCGGCCTGGGGCTTTCGAAATTACGGTCGCATAGTACTTTTGCTGGCCCTCCAGCGGAAGGACAAACTCACCGTTGTTGGTCGAAATCGGTGTCGCAATTTTCATTCCTTGTTCGCTGAGATAGCTCATCCAATGCATTTCTGCGTGAATTTCATCCAGTTGGCGATGATGTGGCTCTGTCAGCCTAAGAACAACTTCCTGCTCATGCATTTGTACAAAATAAACAAAATTTGCCACTCGTCGGTGAAAACGAAATTCACCTTTGAGCGGCCAATGCTCTTTCAATTGCGCTGTCTGGAGTTCATTGAGTTGCATAGCAACCTTGACTCATTTCTTCCTGTAGCCAGGAAGATGGGCCGCGTCCTTGGATTTTGACAACGACATGGCTTTTTTTAGAGCGTCTTTGAAATCACTTTTGCTGTGCAAGGCCATGCCCAGGTTCTGTCGATAAAAAGCGGCCCATTGAAATTCGAAAAAAGGAATATCTACTTTTTTGAAACCATGGGCGTCCAGCACGGCCCAAGCTAAGCTGCGGAAAGGATCATCGGCCAGGCAGCGAATGTCGGTCGGCAGATCCTGCGGTCGGTGGGGACCCATGCCAAACTGATCATGCAAATAGGTCCAACCCTTTTGAATCATATGATTCCAGAACTGCTGCTCATTGAGGTGCTTTAGATTTTTAATGATCTCGATTTTGAAATCGGTTTTTCCTAGTTCCCAGCAGGCTCTGGCAAAATGATGATGGTCAATCATGTAGAGTTCTTCGCCTGGGCCAGCGATCACTGGAATCACGTGGTCGTCGCGAAACTCTTTCCATTCCTGTTTGGAAAAATTGGAGATCCTTCGGATCTTCGCAGCGATTTCTTTGGAGCCCAAAACAAACTGTGTGGGCCGTAAATCCAGTAGGGCGATGTTTTTAATTTGAGACATGCTTCAGAGTGTAATGGATTTACAGCCTTTGGCGAGTCAAAAAAATACACTTGCTTAAAAACGAGACAGAACTTCTTCGATTGGTGCGCAGCGTAGACGCGGCTCAGAGTGGGAACAAAATTTCACTTATTTTTTTTCAGCCAACTTCCGATGAGCTGCTTGTCCGAAAAACCATAACAAGGAGAATCGATGACCAAAGTTAAAAACTATGAATTCGGCACCCTAGTGTTCAAACCCTATTTCAAAAAGGTAGGACACGGATACGAGTGCGGAGTCGTTTGCCAGGGTAAGACTGTTTTCGTGGGAAATTTTGTGCACGAAACTGAGGCTCGCCATTGGTGGAAACAGATGCACGTTCATCTTAAAACGTTCGTGAAGCACCATGATTTTGTGCCGACGGCTTCGACGACTTGGTACTGCAAGTACCTGGGCAACTATTTGTACAAACCATATTATGCATGGTTGGACAAAACTTTCGCTAAGTACACTCGCACTTATTCGAAAGAGACCACTAAAAATTATAAACAGTACAAAACCTTCGAGAAAAATTACGCTTGGAGAGTTTCTTAATTTATTGATTCTTAAAATAAAAAAGGGGGAGGGCGAACTCAGCCCTCCCCCTTTTTTATTGCACGCGACGCTCCTGCGCGGGTATGTCTAGTGCATGCGCATTCGACATATATTACTCAAAGAAAAGTATCAGGCAGAGGACGTGCTTAGGCTTTTAAAGGCCGGCGGTGACTTTGCAGAGTTGGCGAAAAAATGGAGTCAATGTCCTTCGGCGCGTGACGGCGGCGATTTGGGGGAGATTCAGGGCAAGAAATTGGACGAAGATTTTTCCGCAGCAGCAGAGGCTCTTCCAATGGGCGGAGTTTCGGGAGTGGTGCGGACTCGCTTCGGCTATCATCTAATTCGGAGAGATTCATAGATGTGCCACTGTGGCCGATCAGAAAATTTTGCGGAATGCTGTGGCCGATATTTGGACGGCGATGACGCTGCTGCTTCAGCGGAAACACTGATGCGTTCCCGGTACTCGGCATTTGTTGTGAAAAATTATAAATACTTGCACCTCACGCAGGATCCGCAAACACGCTCTCCCGCAGATTCCTCTGCCAATGAGGAGTTTTCAAAATCAGTAGAGTTTACGGGCCTAGAGGTACTGAACGCACAAGAGGCTGGCAATAAAGCCCGGGTGGAGTTCATTGCTCACTACCGCGATTTAAAAAGCGGAGAGGCAAAGACTCATCACGAGCTGAGTCAATTCCGCAAACAGGCGGGTGTTTGGTATTATCGCCAGGGACAAATGAAGAACTAAGTCCCTTTTTCCGGTGACAAAGGTATTTAAGGGTGGAAGCCTATTTTCGTTTTAACTTCCTAAGGGGGAAAAATGAAAAGATATTTGCTTGCGGCCTTGATGTTTTTGTCACCGAAAATGTTTGCGCTGACCCATTCTGTCGCAGCTGAAGACGGCCTGTGGTCTTCTGTGGTTGAAATTGAAGTTGATGGCAAAGATCAAGACGGAAGTTTGGCCCCGGGCTACTGTGTGGCGACCCTAGTTCGAAATAATGTTCTACTGACAGCCGCTCATTGCGTCAGTGATGCTCTGCAAATGGGTATTCGCCGAATTTCTGTGAGGACTGGACATTACGTTTATCACACTCGCCCCGACGGCAGTAAACAGCGCATTGGCTATAAGCCCGATCCATTTGTGAAAACCATGGCGAATTTTTTAGTTCGGGACCGAAACCCAGGTCCAGCGGACGATTTGGCCGTGGTCGTATTGGACCAACCCATGACTTTGCCCGCCGATTTTCCTTTGGCCCAAATCACCAGCAGCGCTGAAGTGAGTGCCGTTCGCAGCCATATTGCGAGTTATTCTCCCTCGGTAATTACGATCAATTCTATGGCGGCCGCGGACACTACGGATGTTCGTCGTTGGGCTCAGCTCAATAGTTTTAGTTTCACTGGCAGCGGCTACTATCAGTCAAATTCCGTAGCCCGCCTTGAGCCGGGTGACAGCGGTGGACCTGTCTTCGTCAAAATTGGCACTCAGTGGAAGCTGTTAGCCACCGTGAAGGGGCAAGCGAAAAGCTATTTCAGTGATTGGGATGTCTATGAAAGTATTCATGACAATCTTTGTGCTACGGTGAGTGGCCACGCCGATTTACAAAAAGCTTTTTGCTCGAATTAGGCTGGCCGGCGTTACGCGATGCTTCGCAGGCCCTAGAGTACTTCCCGAAACAGCGAAAAATGCGGGATCTTTCTAAAGTCCGTAGGATTTCTGCGGATTCCGAGGCAAAGCCTTAACCACCGAAGACGAAATTCGGATCACCAAGACCGCCCGCTGATCTTGCAGATCGTTGGTAAAGCCTGCCGCAGGTTTCACATTCGGGTCTAAAAAACCGCGGTCTGCAGAACTTTTTTCGAGGGGTTGCGGGTTACATTGCTCAAGAAATTCTGCGTGAGTTTCCGCTGCCGGCGCTGGGCCCGGGCGGTGCCCCCGGGAGAGCGTCGCAGCTGTCCAAGTTTTTTTCGCTCCTGAAAATTGTTCAAAACTCTAAATTCAAATCACAGCTGTGTTGATTCAGTCAGGGAATTCCTTGGCATCGGCCTTGCTATTGACACTGCCATCAGGGGGCTTGTGGTGGGAAAAACAATGAAGAATTCGAAAAATTATTTGGTACTGACTTTCGCTGTGATAGCGGTGGCTTGTTCGAAGGGTGGGTCTTCGTCCCAACCGGTTCCGCCAGCGGTGGCTCCTGCGGCGACTCTGGGAGAATATACTCTTTATTCATCTATGGCTGAAGGTGATATCTACGCACGAAATGCGAACAGAGATGGTGTGTTGTTACTGAACCGACTGTCGCTGAATTTGGATTTGTCCGCTTCGGCGGGAGGGGATCTGGACTCGGGCAGTGATTTGGCCGAGCGATGTCAGAACACTCGAGCCAGATTCGACCAAGCGAGCCAGGTGGACCCCCGCGCAGCCCATCGAGAATTCGCGGCGATCTTTCATGCCAGCGCAGGCGATATCCAAGCACAGACAGATCTCAAAGAAATTTTTCGTCAGATCCGGGCCGAGCAAAGACGGAATCGCTGGTCAATAGGTGTGAGGATTCCTCAATTCAATATTGAGGTTCAGCATTATCCACAGAAGAGTTTGATCCGCCAGTTTGGGGACGGTCCAAACGGCCTCGTTCTCTGGCAGCAAAAAATAGAGTCATTGATAGCAGGAGCTTCTGTGCGCATGAGTGCCGCCGAACTCTGCGATCTTATCAATCCACAGACGAAGGTGGTCGGCATTTTCGAAGAGCCCTTTGGCCGTAGTTTTCCGATCATGCTGCTGGGTGCAGCTGACGACCCCAACGCTCCCCGCTGAATAGGGGCGTTGCTCTTAGTGTGAAACTCTAGGCATAATTGTTCCTGGAGGTGAGCTTGAAACAATTATTTTTTTCTACGCTGGTGCTATTCTCTCTTTGTGGTGGTGCTGCGGAACTGAAAGTGGGCGACACTGCCCCCGAGTTTTCGCTGTCAAAACAAAATGGCGAAAAATTCGATTTGAACTCCCGCAAAGGTCTATGGACCGTGCTCTATTTTTATCCAAAGGCAGAGACTCCGGGCTGCACCAAGCAGGCCTGCGCCTTTCGCGATAACATTAAAAAAATCCGGCAACTGGGTGCTGAAGTCTACGGAGTCAGTGTCAATAGCGTCGAGGACCAAGCGGCTTTCGGCAAAAATCATCAAATCAATTTCGACCTGTTGGCGGATGCAGAAGCTAAGGTCACAGAACTTTACGGTGTAAAAATGATGATGATGAAAATGTCCAAGCGTTGGACTTTTGTGCTGGATCCTACCCTGAAAATCCGCTCCATCGACAAAGACGTCGATCCGGTCAAAGACGCAGATCGAGTGGCCGAGAAGCTAACGCAATTTCAAAAAATTTAGTCTTCGGTCAATTCGCTGTTAGTGGTGCTGCACTCAGCATTCAAATTCACTGAGCCCGCAGGAATGGAAGCGCTGAAACTGCCGTTTTCGCGGCAGCTAGAAAAAATGTAAGAGCCCGGTAAAAAACTGGGATTGGCTTGGAAGCTGCCCCCGTTGGCGCAATTTCCAGTCCACATTAAAGTGCCACCAGGTAAGTTGGCTGATAGTTGTCCGTTCACGCAATGTCCTTGGACAAGGCCACCATTGGTGTTGGCCTCACTGAAAAAGCTGCTGCCATCAGAGCATGTGCCAGAAGTAGAAAAATGGGTGCCGAAAACATTGGCGGTGCAATTGCCATTCACACAGTTGCCGCTGATGAAGCCACCAGGTATCGTGGCAAAAGCGTTGCAAGAGGTCTGCGCAGCCTGCGACTGGGATGCGATACCAACAGCAAGAGTGATAGCTACGGCGAAAAATAGATGAGTTCTGTTCATGACGAGTTTCCTTCCGAAAAATGGTGGAATGATCGTCACTGACGCTAGTACAGAAATTAGGGCTTGTCCCGAAAAAAAGCGAAACGCCGGTGTGCCACCGGCTGGCTAGAAGCTAAGGCCGGTGTGCCACCGGCTGGCTAGAAGCTAAGGCCGGTGCTGACCGTTCGATGATACTTATCAGGATTGGCACCGTTGTTGTTCTCTTGGGAAGAGACCGCATGCTTCGGCTGTACCGATTTATTCGACTTGGCATCGGACTTGGTCGCAGCGGCAGCCTCTAGCGGAGGAACCTCCCGCTTGTAATGCACATTGACATCGATGGCGCTAGTCGCCGCATTGTAGCGCGCCACCGCTGCTGGAGAAAAACCAGCCATTGAGACCAAGAATATTCCGACAATGAGAGCCCATGTAGTTTGTTTCATAGTGCTTATATTGTAACTCGGGCCTAGAGAAATTGCTCGAAATCAAGTTTGGCTGTTTCACCATGATTCGTTAAACATAATTTCGCGTTAGTTTGCGCGAGCTAGAATAAATGCTCTAACATACTGAAATATTTGATAAATTTTAATTTATGTGGACATTTACTAGCGCCTTTGACAGCCTTGAAGCCAAGAGGACTTATGAACGAGCTGGAAATACTGACTTCTTCGGCTGAAAAATTTCTGCAGGAATTGCAGCGTAAGTTCAATTCTCGCCGTCTCGAATTACTACAGCTTCGAAGCGAAAGAGCCCGCTCCCTTCAGCGCGGAGAAACACTCGATTTTTTATCAGAGACGCGGGCCGTGCGTGAGGGTTCTTGGCAAGTGGCGGCGGCGCCAGCAGATCTAACGGATCGGCGGGTGGAGATCACCGGACCTGCTGAAGCTAAAATGATCATCAATGCCCTCAACTCTGGCGCCAAAGTTTTTATGGCGGATTTTGAGGACTCACTTTCGCCGACGTGGAAAAATTTGTTGGAAGGCCAGTGGGCACTTCAACAGGCGGTGCGACGCACGCTTCAATATCGCGGTGAAAATGGCAAAGAATATCAGTTGAAGGATAAAACGGCGACTCTGGTCGTGCGCCCTCGAGGATTGCATTTTGAAGAGCCGGAATTTCTCGTGGACGGTGTGGCCATCTCTGGATCACTTTTTGATTTTGGTCTTTATTTTTTTCACAACGCCAAAGAGTTATTGGCCCAAGGTTCGGGCCCTTATTTTTATCTGCCAAAAATGGAAAGTCATTTGGAGGCCAGATGGTGGAACGAAGTTTTCGTGCACGCCCAAAATCTACTGAACATACCTCGGGGTAGCATCCGCGCCACCTGTTTGATTGAGACCATTCCCGCCGCTTTCGAAATGGAAGAGTTTCTTTATGAACTCAGGGACCATGCCTCTGGCCTGAATGCCGGTCGCTGGGATTATATTTTTAGTTTTATCAAAAAACATCATTGGAATAAAAATCTTATTTTACCAGATCGCGCTGAAATAAAAATGAGCAGTGGATTTATGACTGCTTACTGCGAACTCTTGGTGAACACCTGCCACCGTCGCGGAGCCCACGCCATCGGCGGCATGTCCGCCTTCATTCCCAACCGCAAAGAGCCCGAGGTCACTGCCAACGCCATTGACCAGGTGAAGGCCGACAAACATCGGGAAATGCTTTTGGGTTTTGATGGTACCTGGGTGGCGCATCCTGATTTAGTGAATGTGGCGTTGCAAGAGTTCAATGAGCCAGCCAGCCGGTGCCGCGAAACGCCCGCCAGCCGTGTCGGCGTTTCGCGGCACCGGCTGGCGGGCGTTTCGCTCAACCTTCCGATTCACGTCACTCCGCAAAGACTGTTATCTCCGCACATCGCCCATGCTCAAATCACTGAGCGCGGAGTTCGCTCGAACATCAACGTAGCACTGCTCTACATCGAAGGTTGGCTTCGCGGCATCGGAGCTGCGGCCTTGCACAATTTGATGGAAGACGCGGCGACGGCAGAAATCTCGCGCAGTCAGTTATGGCAATGGCTGCACCATTCGGCGAAATTGGAAACGGGCGAAGTGCTCACTCAGTCGTTTTATCAAAAGCTGGTGAGCGAAGAAGAATCCAAAATCAGAATGCAGGCACCGGAGTACGGACAGTATCTCAGCGAGGCCGTGCAAAGCCTCAACCATTTGGTGTTAAGTCCCAAGTTCGAAGAATTTTTAACAACCATGTCTTATCGACGGTTAAGACAAATTCATCAAAAGGAGAATGTGATGCACCAAGGTTTACAAATCGAAAAATCGTGGAGCCAAGGAGACAGATGGCACGGGATTCAACGAAATTACACAGGTGAAGACGTTCTAAAGTTAAGAACTAGTCTGCCAGTCGTTCACAGCATCGCCGAGCACACTTGCAAAAAGCTATGGGAGAATTTGAACTCTGAAGAATACGTGCCCACTTTCGGAGCCATGACTGGAGCGCAAGCGGTGCAAATGGTGAAGGGTGGCCTGAAATCCATTTACCTGAGCGGTTGGCAAGTGGCGGCCGATGCCAACTTGGCTGGACAAACTTACCCAGATCAAAGCCTCTATCCTTCCAACTCCGTTCCACAAGTCATTCGTCGAATCAACAATGCCTTTCAAAGAGCAGATCAAATTGAAAGAACCTCCGGAAAAGACGGCGTTGGCAGAGGCACTGACTGGTATGCGCCCATCGTGGCTGATGCCGAAGCCGGCTTCGGCGGACCACTTCACGCCTTCGAACTGATGAAATCGATGATTGAGGCCGGTGCAGCTGGAGTTCACTTCGAAGATCAATTGGCTGCCGAAAAAAAATGCGGTCACTTGGCCGGCAAAGTTCTGATTCCCACGTGCAACTTTGTGCGCACACTTCAGTCAGCACGCCTGGCCGCCGATGTGCTGAACGTAGAAACTGTGATCATCGCCAGAACGGACGCGTTGAGTGCAAATCTGATGACTTCAGACATCGACAAGGCCGATCATCCCTTCTTGACCAAAGAGCGAACTCCGGAAGGATACTATGTGATCAAGGGTGGTTTGGACTACGCGATTGCAAGGTCACTGGCTTACGCACCGTGGGCTGATGTGTTGTGGTTTGAAACGTCAAAACCAGATATGGCAGAGGCCGAGAAATTCGCAGCCGCCATTCACGCTCAATTTCCTGGAAAGATTTTGGCCTATAACTGCAGTCCTTCCTTCAACTGGAAAATGCATTTGTCGGATGCTGAAATTTCCAACTTCCAAAAACGCCTGGGTCAGCTGGGATACAAATTCCAGTTTATCACCCTGGCGGGTTGGCATCTGATCAACTACCACACTTTCGATTTGGCCAAGCAATACGCCAAAGCAGGCATGCCTGCTTACGTGAATTTGCAGGAGGCCGAGTTCGCGGCCGCAAGTTCTGGTTACACAGCGGTGAGACATCAGCAAGAGGTGGGAACTGGGTATTTTGATCAAGTTCTACAAACTGTATCTGAAGGCAAGGCTTCTACCGGAGCATTGCACGGCTCTACCGAGGAGCAATTTAACAAAAGGGTGAATGAATCTTCGGGACATTAACAAATTTCAGTCCTCCGTCCTGGGTCCTCAGTCAACCGGCCCAGGACAGAAGCTCCCCATGTCAATGAACGTCCCGACACCTGATCAATCCGTAGACGATTAAAACCCTTAGATTCGCTTTTGCGTGGGCCCCTGTCTTGCATTTGAAACGCCTGTTACCGGGGGTTTCCAATGGTGTACGAGATGGTCACGGGTCGTCTTAAAATGAGATTATTTGTTATCGGATTTCTGATCGGGGTGACGCCCTTGATTTTATTTGGCGCTTATCACCTGTTGACCTCGGGATTTTTCACTCTGTTTTTTATTTCTAAAGGCCGCGTGATTCAAGGGCCACGGGCCGCGAGCGAAGCGCCGATACGGCTGGCTGGCGAAACGCCGACACGGCTTGCGGCGGAAGAGGCAGCCACGGAGTCTCGGGCGCCGGCTTCGGTGACCCCGGTGGATTCACGTTGGCTTTTGGTGCAGGAAAACTATAAAAAATTGGTGAGCAAGAATGATCAGCTCAATGCCGTGATTCTTTACCATCCGGCCTGCGCGCTGGGCACTACCCACGCGGTGGTCAGTGGTAAATTCACGACAGAGCAAATGATCAAAATTTATTCCGACCTCTATGCCTCCTATCAGTTGCGTTGGAATCAGATGCACAGCACTCGCGATTGTCATCAAGCGATGGCATTGTTCGATGCTGGAGCTCAAATTCAGACAGACACTCCCACCAAGACTGCAGTGGCCTTTGAACAGGTTAAAGATGGCGAGTCCAGTTTGGTCAGTGCGACACCTTAGCGGTCAATTTCAGTATGGACTCTTTTAAGAAATAATCCAGCCAGCGCATCACTTTGCCGTTGTCAGGTTCCAAGCCCAAATAGCCGACGTGACCGCCAGTGGGTTCGATGTGCATCTGTACCCACTCGGACTTTTTCGCTTGCAGGTAATCGTGGACATCCACAAAAGGATCGTCAAAGGCGGTCAGCATGATGCACGGGCGGTCCACGGACTGAAGATGATCCCTCACCGAGCAACTGGCGTAATAGTTTTCGCGAGTTTTAAACTCTGTGGCAGGGCCAGTGAAAATGCGATCGAAATCATATAGGGTGGCACTGATGGGGATTTGATACTTCCGATCCAAAAGACCCAATTGGTGTTTGCGGCGCAAATCCCGGCTCAGTCGATGGACGAAGCGGATGTCGTAAATTCGATTCAATCCTCGGGCCAACTGCATCGAACCTTTTTTCAAATCCAAAGGCGCATTGACGGTGATGACGGCGTCCGGTTTCACTGTGCCGCGAAGCCCGCTGAGCAAATTCAGCAAGATGCTGCCACTCATAGAAATACCAATGCCTAAAAGAAATTGCTGCGGAAATTTTTCACGCAGCCATTCAAAAACATCGGAGGCGTCTTCGCCCTTGCCAGAGTGATACGGGTGTTTGGCTAAAGCCAAGCCTGAATGAGCACCCCGGTGGTTCACAAGCACTAAGGTGCAATCCATTTTCTCAGCCAAAACGGCAGTTCTTTGCATGTAATCGGACTGGATGTCACCGGCCAGGCCATGAAAAAGGGTGATGACCACAGGCTTTTGACCGCGATGAATGTAGATTTTCAGTTGGTCGCCGTCCTTCAATGTAATGATGTGTTCCTCGAGGGGAAAGTTCAACATTGGGGACGGAATAAGATGGGAAAGAATGGTTTGCAGGTGGCCCGTACGAGCCCAAATGGGCGGTTTCAGAGCATGGATGTTTTCAATTTTAGGTAGTGATGGGGTCATGAGGTCTTTTGCCACATGACGCGGGGCCATTGCCAGGTCTTTGTTGAATCATAAGCCATCTCTGGCATCCTAATGGCATATCCCTACGAAAGGAATTTTAAAAATGAATTTTAAAAAGCTATTCTCAGAAGGATCTGTGTTCGTGGTTGGCATCTGTGCCGCATCTCTGGTGGCATGTCATCCAGTGATTAAATCGGCCTTGGTTCCCGGTGGAGGTGTGAAGCCTCAAGAAGATTCATCCCAATGTGGACCCGGGGTCGAATGCCATGGAGATATGGTCGATAAAACGGATTATGGGATCTGTGAAAAACCAACCACAGTGCAACCTTATCTAGAAAGAACCTGGATTCATCGGCGAAATAACAAGACGAGTGGTAGGACCACCACGACTAATTTGAAAATAAATCTCTCGACAGTCGCAGCTGAGGCTGTGTGCGAGCAAGACGGCCATCCGCTGATTGTTCAGGCCAGCACGGCGGTGAGTGTAACAGGCAATTCCATTGTATTTCGAAGCCATGATGATCAGCAGAGCGAAACGGATGTTCACGGAAAAACATTGCACTGTGAATCTCATATTGCGGCGGGCACTTTTAAATATGCATATACCAGCGGTGGATGCTTAGTTTTGACTGGCCCCAAGTCTTCGACCAAGTACATCCCAGAATAAGTGAGCGAGCCCGATTTGTCCTTAGTCTACGATTACGTCGTTATCGGCTCTGGGTTCGGAGGGGCCGTGTCGGCGCTTCGCCTCACCGAAAAGGGCTACCGAGTTCTGATCATCGAGCAGGGGCGACGGAAGAAAAGTTCCGATTTTCCACGAACCAATTGGGATGTGCGTAAGTATTTGTGGGCTCCGCTGCTTCGGTGTTTTGGCATTCAGAAAATCAGTTTTTTCAATGAAGCCTTTGTGCTCAGTGGAGTGGGCTACGGCGGTGGAAGCCTAGTGTACGCCAACACTCACATGATGCCGGCATCGCGATTTTTTCAAGATGCCATTTGGTCACACTTACAAGATTGGGAGAGTGCTCTTAAGCCTCACTACGAAAGAGCAAGGCAAATGCTTGGTACCACCAAAAATCCGCATCTGGGCGTGGAGGACCAAGCCTTGAAAGCCGTGGCTGAAAAATGGGGACGGGGAAATAGTTTTTCTTCGGTGGACGTCGGAATTTATTTCGGCGACCCCAATCAATCCGTGGATCCCTATTTCAATGGCGAAGGTCCACTTCGCAAAGGCTGCATTCTGTGTTCCGGTTGCATGATCGGTTGTCGGCATGATGCCAAGAACACTCTGGATAAAAATTATCTGTATCTCGCGGAAAAACGTGGGGCGCAGGTTCTCACTGGAATTAAAATTGAAAAGATTGAGTTTGATTCGGACATCTACACTGTCTCTGGACAGTCGCCCGAATCACTGCATCAGCGGAACGAAGTTCAGGTGAAAGCCAAAGGCGTGGTTTTGGCAGCAGGAGTTTTGGGCACGCTGGAAATACTTTTCAAACAAAAGTGGAAATACAAAACTCTTCCGAAACTTTCTGAGCGCCTGGGAGAGAAATTTCGCACCAACTCGGAATCGCTTTGCGGGGTTGCAGGAAGTGATATCAAGCTGAACAATGGCATTGCCATCAGTTCAGTGATCCATCCGGATGACAACACTCATATTCAGATCTGTAAGTATCCGAACGGCTCTGGCCTCATGGGAAAATTGGGAACGGCTCCGGCCGGAGCCGGCGGTATTGTTTCGCGGGGAATTCAGTCAGGTATTTATTTTTTGCGCCATCCTTGGCCGTATTTAAAACTGATGCTTAATTTTGAAATAGCGTCCAAAGCCATTTTTCTGCTGGTGATGCAAAATTTGGACAATTCGATGAAGATGGTTTTTAAGCGCGGATTTTTTGGTTGGCGCTTGAAAATGCAAAACGGCAGTGGTGAAAGAGTGCCGTCGTTCATAGCCACGGGCCAGGGCGTGATGCATGATTACGCGGAAAGTGTGAATGGAATTCCCATGAATGCCATCCCCGAAATATTTTTTAATTTGAGTACCACGGCCCATGTGCTGGGCGGCTGTCCCATGGGAAGCACGGTCCAAGAGGGAGTGGTGGACTCCAAGTTCAACGTCTTCGGTTACCCCAGAATGTTGATCACTGATGGCTCTATCATTCCATGCAACCTAGGGGTCAATCCCAGTCTGACGATCACGGCTCTTAGCGAGTATGCGATGGCACAAATTCTCCCCAAATCAGAGCGCCCACTGGAAGGATTTTAGGTATATGAAATTCAATCAAAGACAAATTGTGAACTGGTGTATCGTCATCTTCATGGTGTCGATCTTGCTTTGGGGGGTGATAGAGATGGCTCCGAGCGAAGAAACGAGTCCATGTTCATCGGCTAGATATCTACGCAGCTGCTACGATGTAGAACGTGACGTTTGCCTCAAGCTTTGGGACTCTTCTAAGGCCGAGTGTCAGCAGCAAATCTCTAAGTTAAATTTGAACTCAGGACGATTGATCAGCCCGATTATGGAACAGTGTCAACGGTCGAAGTATGATCGCGTTTTTCGCTATGTTCGAAAGCATTCCTCCGAATGTGACGGCGAGGTTCAGAAGATCGAAGCGTGGCGGCAGACCAATCCAGGTTTCTAGCGTGCCACAGGTTCTAGAGCTGCTTCTTGTGGTTTTACAATGAATTCTCTCTGTACGGGATCGGAATCTGTATATCCTGGCAGGGAAGTTCTAAAGCCCAGTCGGTATCTGCCCGGCTTTGTGAAATTTTTGGCCAGAAATGTCGGCCCCGTTTTTTTATCATCCAGCGGATCCCAGGTGTCTCCCAAAAAAGGAGAGTACTCCACTTTTGTCCAAATGCCGACCTCGCGATCGGCTTTGGCTCTGAAGATCAGCTTCAGTTCTTCGTCGGCAGAGCTCACCATGATCGGCGGATCCAACTTTCGCCCGCTGATCGTCAGCGTTGGTTGAAACTCGCAAGGATCACTTTCCACATTGCCGCTGTAAACGGCCGTGACGTTATACTGATAGTTCCCCGGGCGAGTTAAAAATGCCACGTGAGCCGTGCTGGATTCATGAACCGTGAGAACCTTTCCTGTATTGTCCTTCAGATAAAATCGATATTTCTTCACGCCAATGATGGGGGTCCAATTCAGTTGGACCCAAGCTTTGTAATTGTTGATTTTAATCATCGGTTTAAATTTTTCCACGGAAGATCTTAAATCCACCTTCTGCGGAACAACTGAAAATGCCATGGACTCTGACCATTCGCCAAAGACTCCGCGGAGATCTTGGGATCGCCCTCGAATTTGATGTTCACCCAGGGGAATCTGCACGCTGAAGAGCGGTTTTTTTGAATCGAAGGTTTTAAGAAATCCCTCGCTGCGGATTTCAATTTGGTAGGCGCGTGCACCGACCACACTTTCCAATTCTAAACTGACCGTGACAATGGGAGTGGGTTTAGGCTGGGCCGAGGCTGTTGCCGCAAGAAATAGGATTGTGCAAAGCCACCAGGATTTCATTTTAGGTCTCGGCCCTGACTATTTTCGGCGACCCGTACGGCCAACTCAATGGAAGTTTTTTGCGTGAGTTTCATGGACTCCGAAATTCCATAAGCATACTGGGTTTGAAAATTTTCCACCGCTTTTGGGCCATGGCGAAGAATTCGTCCGGCAAATTTGAGCTGCACACCGATGGAATAGTCTTGTTCTTTCTGCTGCATGAAGAAATCGATCAATTTCTGAAACGAACTCATGAGGCCAGCATCGCCATATAAGTAAGAAGCCATAGCTAACTCCAGGGCATAGGGAGCACAAATTTTAAATGGCAAATCCGTCCCCTTGTGAGAGACACAAAAATCCAAAATGCCACGAAAGTCTTTGGCCAAAGCCTCAGGATTGCCACGTGCTTCTAGTGACAGTTTGAAGCTTGTGGCCAAGGCTGTTTTGAAATCCATATCGTAATATTTTTCCAGAAACGTACCTTTGAAAATCAGAACAAAAGCACTGGTCTGCTGATCGGTGCGTCTGGCGTAGTGCAAAGCGAATTCGACGGCTTTTCTTTTATCCACACCAGTATTCAGCAATAAATTAAGAATCACATGAAAACGTTCTGCAGCGCCATCACAACCTTTGGTGACCTCGTAGGCAATGCGCACCACATCTCTGTCGGGAAAGTCCAAGAGCTGATGCGAGATCAGTTCTTCGTAGGTCGCCTTAAATTCTTGGGCGGTGTCACAGGTGGGAGGAAGTTTTTCTTCAAGAATCTTTTTTTCTTTCTCAAGTCGAGCTTTGGAAATTTCATCGCGAGTGCGTGTTTTCGGAGCATCGTCCTCTTTTTTCTTATCCTGCTCTAGGACGGCGTAAGGATCGACCTCTTGAATCATCAAGCCAGCTGAAGCCAGCTTTGGCTGAAGCACTAGGCTTAGAAAAAAGATGAGCGTCAATTTTACCATGTCCAAAAAAGTCCGGCATAATGTTTGGTCTCACCCGTGTAAGGGTCGGTGCTAATGCTGGAGGTGGGCAGTGGAGTATAGATTTTGTGTTTGTATTCCTTCTGACGATCCCAATTGGTCACATAGGGATTGGGAAAAATCAATGGCAGTGCGGCGATCAGCATAGCCGTCAGAGAGTATTGCGTGGAGGTCTGATAAGACGCCAAGATGCCATTGGCAATGAAATTGGAAAAGACAGAAACCGCTTCAAGGCTTCCAATCTGTGCTGCCGGTTTTTCCAATGCTTCTTCCGCCAACCGCTCGCGCATCAGCATGGCGCGCTTGCCAGGACCACGAGACTTTTTGACTCTGTCAAAACCGGCGACATAGGGTTGAGCCACCGCATAGTAGATACCGATTCCTAATGTGGCGACACCCACCAGTTGGCCAAACTGCACGGCACTTTGTTGATAAGGGGCAATTCCAGCTCCCAGTGCGGATCCGGTTAAAGTAGCTGCGGTCAAAGTGGCAATACCGGGAAGAATGAATGTCCACTGATTCCACCAAGAACCGCCCTCGCGCTCGTACTGGGCTTCGACGTCCAAACGTTCCGAGGCGCGTGGAACCACTTGCAGCTCTGGATAATCAATATTGTCCAAAAAATCTAAGCTGTCCTTTTCGGGCTTTTCTTCCGCTGAATGGGCTGGCAGTGCAAAACTGATAGAGACAAGAACAATCAGGGTCAGAAGCTTCGAAGACATATCCAAATCCTCCAATGAATATTACAGCTTGGCGGGATGCCAGCGACAATTCGATTCTTCCCGGCACTTGAGGATTTGACCAAAGTCAGACGGAGCAGAGTCGATAAACCTGGACAATCGCTGTGGAATCTGACAAATTTTGCCTCTTTCAAGGATATTCCATGCAATTACCTGGACCAGAGGCTTTAGAAGTACAACGGCGTCGCACTTTTGCGATCATCTCGCATCCGGATGCAGGTAAGACTACGCTCACTGAAAAACTTCTCTACCACGGCGGCGTGATTCATAAAACCGGCGAAGTGAAGGGCAAGGCTGGCACCAAAGCCGTGACCTCTGATTGGATGGAGCTTGAGCGACAAAAAGGAATTTCCATCACCAGCTCTGTGATGACTTTCGATTTTGAAGGTCTCAAAGTGAATTTACTAGATACCCCAGGACATAAAGATTTCTCTGAGGACACCTACCGCGTTTTGATGGCGGTGGATTCGGCGTGCATGCTGATCGACGTCGCCAAAGGCGTGGAAGAGCGAACGCGCAAACTCTATGATGTCTGTCGTCTGCGCAATGTTCCTATTTTTACCTTCGTCAATAAGTTGGACCGCGAAGGCAAGGCTCCGCTGGATCTGATCGACGAGGTCGAAACCACGCTCGGGATGCAGTGTTATCCTCTGACGTGGCCAGTGGGCATCGGCGATCGCTTCCGTGGCATCTATAATCGCCTGACCAAAGAGATCATGATCTATGATCAGCGCCGTGAAAAAGTCGATGAAGTTTCCATTCTGAAACTGGATGCTTACAATTCTTCGGCATGGAAGGATTTAGTTCGCGAGGACATCTATCAGCAAACTCTGGAAGAGCTAGACCTAGTGGAAGGCGTACTACCTAAATTTGATGTCGGCGAATTTCTGGCAGGAAAAATTTCGCCGGTGACCTTCGGGTCGGCTAAGCAAAATTTCGGTGTCGATGTTTTCTTGAATTTTTTCTGTCAGTTTGCACCGGGTCCACAGCCGCGAAAAATTAAGACCGGTGCAGAGATTGATCCATGTGATGACAATATGACCGGTTTCGTTTTTAAAATTCAGGCCAATATGGATCGCAGACATCGCGACCGCGTGGCCTTTATCCGTTTGTGCTCTGGAAAATTTGAGCGGGGAATGAAGATCAAGCATTCCCGCCTCGACAAAGAGATTCGTCTAGCCTACTCGAATCAATTTGTGGCAGCGGACCGCGAAACCGTCGATATCGCCTATGCCGGTGACATCGTCGGTGTCAACGACACTGGAAACTTTGCCATCGGTGATTCTGTGGCCTCGGGCACCAAAGTGCAATTTGAAGACATCCCCAAGTTCGCGCCGGAACTTTTCGCACGCATGACCGTCGGCGATGCGATGAGAAGAAAAAAAATGCAAGAGGCCTTAAATCACTTGGCCGAAGAAGGCGCGATTCAGCTCTTCATTGACCCGCACGTGGGCATGCAAGATCCCATCATCGGCGTGGTCGGCGAACTGCAATTCGAAGTTTTGGTGCACCGAATGAATGACGAGTACAATTTGGAAGTGAAGCTGGTGCGCTTGCCTTACTCGGTGGCCCGTTGGCCTCGGGGTCAAGATGGCAAGGCCATGGAAGCTCTCAAAGGCAACTTTACTATATTCCGCGATATGATCGAGCAGCCCGTGATTTTACTCAACCAAGAGTGGGATCTGAACTGGGCGAAAAAAGAAAATCCGGATGTGGATTTCGCCACCTCCATCAGCAGAGCCAGATAAGGGAAATGCATGTTTGATTCACTCTCGGAAAAAGTCTTAGGCAGTATTAAAAAAGTTCGTGGCCTCAGCAAAATTTCAGAAAGCAATATCGAAGACACGTTAAAAGAGATTCGCTTTAGCTTGCTTGAGGCTGATGTGAACTTCAAAGTGGTGAAAAGCTTCATTGATCGCGTGAAACAAAAGGCAGTGGGCCAAGAAGTTCTTGGATCACTCAACCCTGGTCAGCAGTTTGTTAAAATCGTGCACGAAGAACTCAAGACCATTTTGGGCGGCGAGGCGGTGGACTTAAACCTGCGCGAAAAGCCCAGCGTGATTTTTTTAGTGGGCTTGCAAGGGGCGGGTAAAACCACCACGGCCGCAAAGCTTGCTCTTTTTGCCCGACAAAAATTCGGTAAAAAGGCAGGACTAGTGCCGGCCGATATTTATCGGCCTGCTGCCATTGATCAGTTGATGACCCTGGGAAAGCAGAATAATTTTCCTGTTTATCCCACACAAGTCGGCGATCGGCCTGAAAAAATTTTAGAGAACGCCAAAAAGTGGGCGAAAGATGAAATGCTCGACGTAGTGATCGTCGATACCGCCGGCCGTCTACAAATCGATGATGAACTCATGAGCGAACTCACCCGAATAAAAAATATTTGGACTCCTCACGAAATTCTATTGGTGGCCGACGCCATGTTAGGACAGCAGTCCGTAGCAGTGGCGGAAGGTTTTCATCAACGCTTGAGTTTAACGGGCTTAGTTTTAACCAAGATCGATGGCGACGCCAGAGGCGGAGCTGCCCTCAGTATCCGCGAAGTGACAGGAATTCCGATCAAGTTTCTAGGTGTCGGTGAAAAAGTGGCCGGTCTGGAAATTTTCCATCCCGATCGCTTAGCCAACCGAATTCTGGACATGGGTGACGTGCTGACACTGGTCGAGCGCGCTCAAGAAATGATCGATGAAAAGACGGCCAAAGACTCCGCCAAAAAAATGATGAAGAACGGATTCACGCTGGAGGATTTCCTAAGCCAGATCCGAATGATGAAAAAAATGGGCGGAATCGAAAGTATCATGAAATTATTACCAGGTATGGGCCAACTGCAAAAACAAATGGCGACCATGGCTCCGCCTGATCAGGAATTAAAAAAAATCGAAGCCATTATCTGTTCAATGACGCTCAAAGAGCGGAAAGATCCACGAGTATTAAATGCATCGCGTCGCGAGAGAATAGCCAAAGGCTCAGGCACCCAAGTCCAAGATATCAATAAATTAGTCCGTCAGTTCGAACAAGCCCAGAAAATGATGGGAAGCATGATGAAAATGGGCCGCGGGAAATTGCCTTTCTAGCCTGGTAAACGCGGGCCCTTTGGGGGTGGCTTGTATTTTAATTCCGGGGCCCACCCCTCCATGGGTTCACCTGAATTTTTCACTGGGTACAGTGAAAAAACGCGTCACGCTTTCAGGAGCGCCCTCCATTAAAATACCACGGACCCCCAGGGTGCCAGAGTCACGAAAAGAAAGGCAATTTGCCGCGGCCCATTTTCTGAGTTACTCAGCAAATTTAGATGGATAGATCCTTTTTCAAGATTTTCATTTCAAGTACTGGGGAATTGGGGGCTTTCGGGTCGCGGTGGAGGGTGCTCCTGAAAGCGTGACGCGTTTTGCTCCACTGTACTCAGTGGAGCAAATTCAGGTGAACCCAAGGATGGGTGGGCCCCGGAACCGCGACCCGAAAGCCCCCAATTCCCCCAGGCAGGAAAGGAAAAGCCTTGAAAAAGGATCCAGTTGTCGGTAGATCTTCAGGTTCGAAATTTCCATCGAAAGGGAAAAGACATGGCCGTTGTTATTCGTTTGTCTCGCCAAGGCGCTAAGCACCAACCTCGATATCGCATCACTGTGGCGGATCAACGCCGATCGATGAAAGGTAAGTACTTGGAAATCATTGGCTACTATCATCCTCAAGAAGAGAAACAAGTAGAGATGGATTTGGTCAAAGCTCAAGAGTGGATTCGCAAAGGCGCACAACCTTCTGATCGCGTCAGACACGTTATGAAATTAGCTGAGAAAGCCACCAAGTAGTACAATGGACGAAACAAGCTTGAGAGAATTAGTTGAATTCATGGCAAAGTCCCTTGTTGATGAACCTGAACAGGTTGAAGTTAACGAAGTCGTTGGCGAACAAACGACTGTGGTTGAACTTAAAGTTGCAAAAGCGGACTTGGGAAAAGTGATCGGCAAACAAGGTCGTACTGCTCGCTCTATGCGAACTATTTTGAATGCGGCTTCGACAAAGTTGAACAAACGCAGTGTTTTGGAAATCGTTGAGTAGACTAGTTAGTAGAACAGATCGTTCTTAGGGGTTGCCAGTGGCGACCCTTTTTATTTTGAGGAGCTCGTGGAGTCAGTCGATAAAAGTCAATTGCAGTTGATCGGCAAGATCAAGGATGCTCATGGCATTCAAGGTGAACTTTTGCTGATCATTTTTTCCAAAGCGCACGAGCCTTGGTTAAAGCTGCAGGAAGTTTTTTTGGCTCCCGATGAAAAGCAAACTCCGGCTCTGCAGAAGATTCAGTCTCTGCGAAATGCCAAGCTAGGTTTGATCGTGCGCTTTCCCGGCGTGCTGACGCGAAATCAAGCAGAGGCTCTCAAAGGTCAATTGGTCTTTGTGGCCGTGGAAAGTTTTAAATCCCAGCCCGGAGAAAGACTTTTCTTGCGAGAGATTCTTGGCTTTGAGGTCTTCGACAACGGTCGGCTCATTGGAAAAATTTCAGGCTTTTCTAGCAATGGCCCTCAAGACATTATCCTCATTCATCAGCCAGGACAAAGGGCTCCCGTAGAAATTCCTTTTGTGGAAGATTTTATTGTGAAACTCGATCAAAAAAATAAAATTTTAAAAATGGATCTTCCCGAAGGTCTGATCGAGGTCAACTCAAGCCCAAGCGATCCGCAGGAGTGAACTTGAAATTTTCAGTCATCACTCTTTTTCCAGAAATCATCGAAGCCGGTTTTTCAAAAGGTATCGTGGGTCAAGCACAGGGCTCGCAGCTGATCCAAGTGGAATGCATCAATCCCAGAAGCTTCACTCAAGATGTGCACAAGACGGTCGATGATCGTCCGTTCGGCGGAGGAGATGGAATGATCATGCTGGCCGAACCTCTGGCAAAGAGCATTGAGTCCATTCAAGGACCAGCTCATGTGATTTATCTCTCGCCGCAGGGAGCACCCTTGACTGACCGCAAAGCCAAGGAACTTTCACAGAAGACCCATCTGATACTGATCTGCGGACGCTACGGCGGAATTGATCAGCGGTTGATCAATTCACAAGTGGATGAAGAGATTTCCATCGGGGACTACGTGCTTTCCGGTGGTGAACTGGCTGCTTCCGTGCTGATGGACGCGGTCTCTCGGAAAATTCCTGGGGTCTTGGGCAATCTGACCTCCAGTGAACTTGATAGTTTTTCTGGCCAGCGTTTAGAAGAGCCCAGTTTTACTCGTCCCAGAGAATACCTTGGGCAATCCGTACCCGAAATTCTTCTTTCAGGAAATCACGCGAAAATTCAAGAGTGGCGAAAGAATTTGAAAGATTTAGTCACGCTTAAAAAGCGCCCGGATCTCTTCGGCGAAAAGGGACCTGACCTGCATCACTTAAAAAAGTTTTGGAGTGATCTATCCGAGAGTGAAAAGAAATCATTGGGCCTACAGAAATTTCCGCAGGAGAATGCATGAGCCATATTCCTAAGGTCGCCCTGGGTTTGGTGCATTACCCAATTGTCGACCGCGAAAAGAAAGTCGTCGCCACCAACATCACCAATTTTGACATTCACGACATCGCCCGTGCCTGCACTGTGTACGGAGTTGAACGCTATTACATCATCCATCCGATTCAAGAGCAGCTCATGTTCGTCGACCGGGTGCTGGATCACTGGCGCACGGGTCAGGGCTCTAAGTTCAATCCTTCGCGAAAAACGGCTTTGAATGACGTAAAACCTGTGAAAAATTTGGATGAGGCTATCGCCGATTGGGGCCATCCTCGGGAAAAAACACTGTTCATCGGCACCCACGCAAGGCCTGTGGGCGGTGCCAGGGCCTACTCCCTGGCAGAGATTCGCGAGCGAATCAAAGACCCCGAAATCGGCCTATTTCTGATCTTTGGCACCGGATTTGGTCTGACCGACGAATATATGCAGTCCATGGACGGAGTTTTGGAGTCCATTCGTGGGGCTCCGCCTAAGGATTATAGGCATTTATCCGTGCGCTCGGCGGTCAGTATCTATCTTGACCGTATCTTAGGTCCATGGTAACCCTCTTCATTCAATTTTGGACAAGGAATTTATATGGCAAAAAAGACTAAAAAAGCATCGACTTCAACGACTCAGACCAGCCTCATTCGCCGAGTCACTTTGAAGGCTAAAAATCCAAAAATTGGCCAGTTCGGTTCTGGCGACACTGTGAACGTTTTCGTCAAAGTTAAAGAGGGCGAAAAAGAACGTACACAGGTTTACAAAGGTATCGTCACTAAAATTCAAGGCTCTGGAAACGGCAAATCTTTCACCGTGCGAAAAATTTCTGCCGGTGTGGGCGTGGAAAGAACTTTCCCATTCGTCAGCCCAGCGGTTGAGTCTGTGGAAGTGTTGACCAAAGGGAACGTTCGTCGTTCTAAACTTTACTATCTGCGCAGCCTTGAAGGTAAAGCGGCTAAAGTTGAATCTGAATTGGTTGGCAATCAAGAAACTCGCGAATAGCGCTGAAGTGATCTCTAAAATTGAAAAATTGGATCACCGCCTTTTTACTCCGGCTCCGATCATTGGAG